>Ga0160435_1000022_pt1 | contig 135778 bp, 145 predicted proteins | sample HID1973K_E0MG_FD_108213 | JGI IMG/M metagenome (GOLD analysis project Ga0160435, IMG submission 108213) | Enriched mosquito-associated microbial communities from UW Madison campus, WI, USA - HID1973K_E0 MG | ecosystem: Host-associated > Arthropoda: Insects > Digestive system > Unclassified ...
CGCGGTCGTCAGCGGCTCCTGGATCGGGACGACCGTCGCGCCGTGCGCGGAGAGCACCGCCGCCTGGGCGAGCACCGCCTCGGCGACCTCTTCGTCGACCCCGCCCGGGACGTCCGTGGCGAGGAGGAGCCCGACCGTCACGCCGGCGAGGGATGCCGCGGGGGCGCCGTCGCCGTCGAAGGCGCCGGGGAGGCTCAGGTGGTCGGTGAGGTCGGGCTTGCCGATGACGCGGAGGAGCGTCGCGGCATCCGCGATCGTCCGTGCCATGGGCCCCGCGCTCCCGATGAGCTTCGGCGGGTCGTAGGCGATCCGCCCCTGGGTCGGCTTCAGGCCCGCGAGGCCGCAGAGGGCCGCGGGCAGGCGCACCGAGCCGCCCATGTCGGTGCCGATCGACAGCGGCCCGGCGCCCAGCGCCACGAGCGCCCCCGATCCGCTCGAGGAGCCGCCGGGGTTGAGCGCCGGGTTCCACGGGTTCCGGATGATGCCGAACTGCGAGCTCACACCTGCGCCGATGAGCCCGAAGTCGGGCATCGAGGTCTTGGCGAAGAGCGTCGCGCCCGCCTCGCGCAGGCGGCGCACCGGGGCGCCGTCGTGGACGGATGCCGGAGCGGCGTCGTTCAGCTTGCTGCCGTGCCAGCGCTGCAGCCCCACCATCGGGAAGCTGTCCTTCACCGAGACCGGGACGCCGTCGAGGTCGCTGAGCGGCGTGCCGGCGGCCCACCGCGCGGCGCTCGCGGCGGCATCCTCGAGCGCCTGCTCGGCGTTCATCACGGCGACCGCATTCAGCTCGATGCCGGCCGAGGCGGCGACGTCGATGGCGGCCTGCGTCGCGTCGACGGGCGAGACGCTGCCGTCTCGGTACCAGGCGGCGAGCTCGGCGGCGGTCGCGCTCGTGAGCGAGGTGGTGGTGGGGGCGGGAGTGGTCATCGTTCCTCCGTGGTGAGAGTGGGCGTGGGAAGCAGGGGCGCGAGGCGCTGCAGATCGGCGAGCGTCCGGCCTTCGAAGCCGCTCCATTCGGCGGCGGCCGACGACGCGTCGACAGGCAGGTAGAAGGGCACCGCGACCGCGACGGCGCCGCTCGCGACGCCGGCGGCGAGGCCGGTCGCGCTGTCCTCGAGGACGACGCAGCGCTCGATGGCGACGCCGAGCCGCGCGGCGGCGGTGAGATAGGCCTCCGGGTGGGGCTTGCCGTGCGCGACGTCGTCGCCCGCGACGGAGCCGAGCGGCACGGGCGCCGCCGCGACCACGTGCTCGACGATCGCGCGGTTCGACATGCTGACGATCGCCTGCGGGATGCCGGCGGCCGCCACCTCGGCGGCGAGCGCCAGCGCGCCGGGGCGGAAGACGAGGTCGTCGACGATGCCGCGGCGCACGCGCTCGGTCAGGTCGGCGATGATCGCCTCGGCGTCACCGGCGACCCCGGCCGCCCGGAGCACCGCGGCCGTCGTCGCCATGCTCGCGCCGACGAGCTGATCGAGGTCGCTGCGCTGCAGGGTGACGCCGGACCGCGCCGCGAGGTCGCGGGCGCCGTCGAGCCAGGCGCGCTCGGAGTCGATGAGCGTCCCGTCCATGTCCCACAGCACGGCATCCGGCCAGGTCATCGCGGTGCGACCTCCTGGAGGACGTCCTCGAGGGTCGCGAGCAGCAGCTCCGCCTCGGGCTCGCCGAACACGAGGGGCGGCCGGATCTTCAGCACGTTGTTCCCCGGGCCCGCCACGCTGATGAGGACGTTCCGCTCGCGCAGCGCGTTGACGATGCCGAGGGCGGCCGGCGAGTCGGCGGCCTTGGTGTCGGGGTCGGAGACGATGTCGACGCCGATGTAGAGCCCGGCGCCGCGGACGTCGCCGACGAGCGGGCGGCCGACGGCGAGCGCGCGGATCCCCTCCCGGAGGAGGGTGCCGGTGCGCGCCACCGAGCTGATGAGGTCGGTCGACTGGATGACGTCGAGCACCGCCTGCGCCGCGGCGATCGACACCGAGTTGCCGCCGAAGGTGTTGAAGTACGGCACCTCCTTGCCGAAGCGCGCGAGGATCTCGGGGCGACCGGCGAGGGCGGCCACCGGCACGCCGTTCCCCATGGGCTTCCCCATCGAGACGAGGTCGGCCTCCACGCCGTGGCGCTGGAAGCCCCAGAAGGTGTCGCCCGTCCGGACGAACCCGGGCTGCACCTCGTCGGCGATGAAGAGCGCGCCGTACTCGTGGACGACGTCGATCGTCGGGGCGAGGAAGCCGCGCGGGTCGGGGTAGATCCCGTCGGAGGAGAAGATCGAGTCGGCGAGGAACGCCGCCGGCTGGATGCCGTGGGCCCGCAGGTCGTCGAATGCCTCACGGACGCGGTCCGCGAACCAGGCGCCGATGTCGCCCGTCTCCACCCGGTACGGGTCGGGCGCGGGGATGATTCTCACCGTGTCGTCGTCGGGGAACCCGCCCGAGATCGCGGGCGAGACGCGGCTGAGGAGCTCCGTCGTCCCGTGGTAGGCCTCGGCGGTCACGACGATGCCCTGTCCGCCCGTCCACAGGCGCGCGATCCGGATCGCGAGGTCGTTCGACTCCGAGCCGGAGTTCGTGAACATGATCGACCCGATGTGGCCCGGGAGGGTCGCCAGCAGCTGCTCGGAGTAGGCGACGATCCCGTCCTGGAGGTAGCGGGTGTGGGTGTTGAGCTTCCGCATCTGCGTCGCCACGGCATCCGCGACCGCGGGGTTCGCGTGCCCGACGCTCGGGACGTTGTTGTAGGCGTCGAGGATGCGAGTGCCGTCGGCGTCGTAGAGGTACGCGCCGGAGCCCGACACCGCGTGGACGGGCGTCCGGTAGAAGAGTCGGTAGCTCGGCCCGAGGCTCGCCTGCCGGCGGAGCACGAGCTGCTGGGCGGCGGGGGCGAGGCGGTCGAGGTCGGCGATCCGGAAGCTGTTGCCGTCCATGATCGAGGAGAGGGAGACGGGCGCGTCGGTGGTCATGATGGTGGTTCCTCGTGGTTCTGGGGGATCGTGCGGCGGGCCGTCTGGGGAGCGGGGGTGAGGGCGCGTCAGCTGCGGACGGGCTCGGGGGTCTCGGCCGCGGCATCCTCGATGGGGGCGGCCTTCTGCGTCGTCCGCTCCTTGGCGAGGTTGTTCCACGCGGACTTCAGCACCCGCTGGAGCGTCTCGTCGAGCGAGATCGCGACGACGAGGGTCAGGCCGACGATCATCGTCTGCAGGAACTGGCTGACCCCGAGGATCACGAGACCGTTCCGGAGCACGCCGACGAAGAGCAGACCGGCGATGACGCCGCTGATCCGGCCCGCGCCGCCGGCGACGGCGACGCCGCCGAGGAGCACCACGGTGAGTGCGCTGAACTCGAGCCCCTGCCCCGTGGTCGGGGAGCCGGCCTGGAGCTTCAGCGTCATGAGGGCCCCGGCGAACGCGGCGGCCACTCCCGTCAGCACGAAGAGGCGCAGGCGCACGGAGCGCACGTTGATCCCCATGAGGAAGGCGGCGCGCTGGTTGCCGCCCGCGGCGAGGAGCTGCCGGCCGAAGGGGCGGTAGTTCAGCACCCACCAGGCGGCGACGGTCACGAGCAGGAGGAGCAGCATCGGGAGCGGCACGATGCCGAACAGGGCGAATCCGGCGATGTCGCGCGACTCGGCGGGGAGCCCCGTGATCGTGCGGCCGTTCGTGAGGAAGAGCGCGAGCCCCGCCCACACGTTCAGGAGGCCGAGGGTCACCACGAGGGGATTCAGGCGGAGGTGCTCGACGAGGATGCCGGTGATGAGGCCGGTCACGACACCGGCGGAGGTCCCCGCGGCGATGCCGAGCCAGATGCTCCCGGTGCCGGTCGCGACGATGCCGCAGACCACCGACCCGAGGCTCGCGACCGAGCCGACGGAGAGGTCGATCGAGCCGCTCATGACGAGGTAGGCGAGGGGGATCGCGATGATCCCGACCTCCGCCATCGACAGCACGATCGTGATGAGGTTCCCGGGCTGGACGAAGCGCGGGTTCAGCATCGTGAAGACGATCACGAGCAGGATCAGCGCGACGATCGCGCCGTTCTTGGCGAGCAGGATCTTCAGCTGGGTGAGGTTCATGCGAGGACGCCCTTCGTGGGGATGAGGTCGAGGAGGGTCTGCAGCAGGGCTGCGTCGAAGTCGGGAGTGCGCTCGAGCTCGGCGACGCCACCGCCCGAGAGCACGTAGCTGCGGTCGCAGAGGCCGGCGATCTCATCGCTCTCCGCGCTCGCGACGAGGACGGTGGCCCCGTCGGCGGCCGCCTGCCGCACCGCGCGGCGGATGTCGGCCTTCGCGCCGACGTCGACGCCCTGCGTGGGCTGGGCGAGCAGCAGCACGGTCGGCACGGCGGGGTACAGCCACGCGGCGAGGAGGTGCTTCTGGCGATTGCCGCCCGAGAACGCGGAGATGGGCGACTCGGGTCCGGGGCCCAGGATGCCGAGACGGCGGCGCGCGTCGGCGTAGCCGGCGACCCGCGAGCGCTGCGTCGGGGCGACCTTCGCTCCCGCGACCTTCCGCCCCCGCCACGGCAGGTACACGTTGTCGCGGGCGGCGAGGCCGGCGATCAGGCCGTCGCGGTCGCGGTCGGCGACGACGAGATGCACGCCCTGGCGGATCGCCTCGAGCGGCGTCCGTGCGCGGTACGGGTCGCCGTTCAGCGTGGCTTCGACGCCGCCGGCGCCGTGGAGCGCGTTCAGGAGCTCGAACTGCTCCCCCGCCGCGACGCCGAAGAGGCCGACGACTTCGCCGGCGCGGAAGGTCAGCGGGTGAGGGGAGGTGATCTCGAGCACCGGGGCGCCGACGGTCGCCGCGACGTGCTCCGCCTCTTCGAGGTCGGGGACGAGCGCGGTCGCGAGCGCTCCGGCGGTCAGGCCCGTGACCGCGTGCTCGCCGGCCACCCTGCCCTCGCGCAGGATCGCGACGCGGTCGCAGACCTCGATGATGTCGGGCAGCCGGTGCGAGACGTAGATCACCGTCGTGCCCTTCGCGGCGAGGCGGCGGATGAGCGCGTGGAGCGCGTCGGTCTCCGCCTGGCCGAGAGCAGCGGTCGGCTCGTCGAGGAGGAGGACCTTCATCTCGCCGTGGAGGAGGCCGCGGGCGAGGTCGACGACCTGCCGCTGGCCCAGCTCGAGGGTGGAGACCATCGTGTCGAGCGTGAGGTCGTCACCGCCCACCGCGGCGAGCGCCGAGCGGGCCGACTCGCGATCGGCCTTCGCGCGGCCGGTCCGGTCGCGCCCGAGGTAGAGATTGTCGAGCACCGTCAGGTTCCCGACGAGCGCGGGCGTCTGGTGGATCACCGTGATGCCGAGCTCGGCCGCCTGCCGCGGGGTGTCGGCCGTCACGACCTCGCCGTCGACCAGCATCCGGCCGCCGGTGGCGCGCACGGCGCCCGTCGCGACGTTCACGAGCGTGGACTTGCCGGCGCCGTTGTGTCCGAGGAGTCCGACGATCTCGCCGGGGGCGAAGGACAGGTCGACCCCGTCGAGGGCCCGGGTGACGCCGAAGTCGACGGTCACGTCGTCGAAGGCGAGGCGTGCGGTGGTCATGCTCAGCTCCTGGATCGAGAGGGTTCCGGTGCGGCGGGGTGGTGCCGGGAGGGATGCCGGGGCCGGCGCGGGTGCGCGCGCCGACCCCGGCGACGGGGGGATCAGCCGACGTAGTACTCGTCGGCATCCGCGGCGGTCACGAGGACGCCCGGGACGACGATGTCGGTCGTCTCCTTGCCCTCGGCGCCGTCGATGAGCAGCTTCGCGTTGGCCTCGGCGAGCGCCTGGGCCGGCACCACGAGCGACGTGCGGTAGATCGATCCGTCGATCTTGATGAGGTCGAGCGTCTCGTTCGTCGCGTCGCGGCTGGCGAGGTAGAAGTCGGGGTCGTCCTCGGCCACACCCTCCTCGATGAGCGCCTGGTACACGCCGAGGATGTTGTCGTTGGACGCGCCCAGCCACACGTGGCTCTCGGGGTCGGCCGTCATCTGCGCCTTGGCGATGTTGTAGCCCTCTTCGCGGGTGGTCGCCGTCTGCTCGACGATCGAGGCGTCGGGCATCACCGAGGTGAAGCCCTCGATGAGGCCGTCCATCGCGTCGGCGCCGAAGTCGCTGTCGCGGCTGCCCACGATGACCACCGTGAGGTCGTCGTCCGCGCCCGCGGCCTGGAGCTCCGTCGCGGCGTTCGCGGCGAGTTCGAAACCGCCGTCGTACGAGTCGACGACCGTCGTGCCGGCCGTCCCCTCCCAGCCGATCAGGTAGCCGAACACGGGGATGCCGGCGGCCTCCGCCTGCTGGGTGACGGGCACCATGGCATCCGGGGTCACCGGGTAGCCGGCGATCGCCTTGACGTCGCCGCGGTTGATCCACGCCTGCCAGCTGGACACCTGGCGGTTGACGTCCCACTGCGGGTCGTCCGTGAGGAACTCGTAGCCCGCGTCCTCGACGATCGGGCGCATGATCTCGAGCTGGTCGTTCCAGATGGTGATGTCGGCGCCGGCGAAGCCCATGGCCACGGCGCCCTTCGACTCGGTGGCGCCGGCGGTCTCGCCGGTGCCGGTGGTGCTACAGGCGGTCAGGCCCAGCGCGGCGATGACGACGCCGGCGGCCAGGATCCGCTTGGTGACGGTGCTGTTCACGCGAAACTCCTCGGAAGTGGTGGGCTGCTCGGGTGAGGCAGCCGGGGACGACTCTTCGAGGTCAAGACTCGACGTGGACCATTTCTGGTCCGGCGAGGCCCTGTGAACGCCGTGTTAAACATGCGGCCGCATACGGGCCAACCATTTCTGGTAGGCGCGCGCGGTGGCCCTGGGTTTGCTCCCGGGCGTCAGTGGTCGCCGACGACCGTGCGCACGACGAGCCGCGTGAGCTCGGGGCGGAAGAGGTCGATCGACGCCTCGACGGGCGTGCCGTCGTCGCGGCGGCTCACCCGCCGGAGGGCGAGGAGCGGCGCCCACGGCTTGATGCCCAGCAGTCGTGCCACCTGCCGGGACGCCTCGACGAGCTCGATCTGCTCCTCCGCGGTCGCCACCGTCACCCCGTACTCCTCGCGCAGCAGCGCATAGAGCGACCCGATCGGGCTGTGGCTGAGCAGATCGGGGAACCGCTCGGCATCCAGGAACATCCGCTCGAGCGACAGCGGGTTGCCGTCGGCGAGCCGCAGGCGCAGGAGGGAGATCACCGGGGCGCCCGGCTCCATCCCGAGGGCCGCGGCGATCCCGGCGGATGCCGGCTCCACCGCCTCGGCCAGCACCCGCGTGGTCGGCTCGAAGCCCTGCTCGGCCAGCATCTGCGGGATGCCCTTGATCGCGTTGAGGTCGCGTGCGAGCTTGCGAGACGGCGCGTCGAACAGCGCCGGCGGCACCGGCGGCGACTCGGTCACCGCGGTGATGAACGCCCCGCCGCCGCGGCCGGGAGAGCGGACGATCGCGTGCTCGGCCTCCAGCACCTCGAGGGCCCGGCGGAGCATGTTGCGCGACACGTCGAGCTTCTCCGCGAGCTCGCGCTCAGCCGGCAGCTTCTCGAGCCCCTGCGAGACCGCAACGGCGAGCATCGCGTGCAGCGCATCGACGACGCGGACGAGGTCGGGCGACGGCGTGGTCACGCGCACCTCCTCGCGGGTCCGTTCGGTCTCCGCCTTCGACGGTAAGCGGTCGGGATTTCGGCCGTGTTTCCGTACCATGTGGGGTCGTCGGCCGGGACGGGCGCCATCGCCCGGCTATGATGGAGGTCGATGTGCCGGGAGATCGGCCGCATCACGGGGCTGTAGTTCAATGGCAGAACTTCTGCTTCCCAAGCAGATAGCGCGGGTTCGATTCCCGTCAGCCCCTCCGTTTTGTTGTCGCTTCCGGAGCTACCTCGGACTCCCGGAGTCAGTTCGGACTGAGCGATTCCGCGGTAGTAGGTACGTAACGGGGCACTTAACCTCGTAGCACCCGTCCGAACGCCGTAAGAGGTCCCACCCGCGTGTACTCGCTCCTTCTCGCGATCATCTACGTCGCCTTCGTCAGCCTCGGGCTTCCGGACTCCCTCCTGGGTGCGGGATGGCCCGTCATGCAACGGGATCTGGACGTCCCCATCGCCTTCGCGGGCCTGGTCGCCATGATCATCGCCGGTGGAACGATCCTCTCGAGCCTCGCGTCGGAACGCGTGACGCGCCGGTTCGGCGCGGGAGCGGTGACCGCGGTGAGCGTCGGGATGACCGCGGCCGCGCTCCTGGGCTTCTCCGCGTCCGGCTCGTTCTGGATGCTGTGCGTGTGGGCGATCCCCTACGGCCTCGGTGCAGGCGCCGTCGACGCGGCGCTCAACAACTACGTCGCCGTGCACTACGCCGCGCGCCACATGAACTGGCTGCACGCGTGCTGGGGGCTCGGTGCCGCCGTGAGCCCGTTCATCATGAGCTACGCCCTGGCGGCGGAGCACGGCTGGTCCGGCGCGTACCTCGCGGTCGGCCTGGTGCAGGTCGTCCTGAGCGTCGCCCTGCTGATCAGCCTGCCCCTCTGGGGCAAGGTCAACCCGACGAAGCCGGACTCGGCCGATGAGGCCGCCGCATCGGGAGAGTCGGGGACCGGGAGCCATGTGCGTCTGGTGGAGGCGATCCGCATTCCGGGCGTCGGACTCATTCTGACCGCGTTCTTCGCCTACTGCGCTCTCGAGAGCACCGCGATCCTCTGGGCATCGTCCTATCTCGTCACGAACCGTGGCATCGACGCCGCCACGGCGGCCGCGTTCGCGTCACTCTTCCTTCTCGGCATCACCACGGGGCGGTTCCTGGCGGGCTTCGTCGCCGATCGAGTCGGCGACACCCTGATGATCCGCGGCGGGTTCATCGCGGCGGGCGCGGGGGTCCTCCTGCTCGCCCTTCCCGTGGATGCCGACGCGCCCGCCCTCGTCGGGCTCGCGCTCCTCGGTCTCGGCTGCGCGCCGATCTACCCGGCCATCATCCATTCCACCCCGGTCAACTTCGGCCGACGCAACTCCCAGGCCATCATCGGCATCCAGATGGCGGCCGCCTACACGGGGTCGACGTTGGCACCGCCGCTGCTGGGTGCGCTCGCGGACGGCGCGGGGATGTGGGTCTTCCCGCCGTTCCTCGCCGGGCTGGTGATCCTCGGCCTCGTCATGTCGGAGATCCTCAACGCCCGAGTCCGCCGCGGACTCGCCTCGTCGAGCGAGCTCGACGAGGCCGGATGAAGAGCCCGGCGCCGAGCAGCACGGCCACCGCGAGCACGGTGACCTGACCGATCTGGTCGGACACCGTCATGTGCTCGAGATGCGTCACGTGGTAGGCGAAATGGAGCACGCCGAACGTGGTCCACGCGACTCCCAGCAGGCGGTAGCCCACCTGGGTGCGCCAGATCAGCCCGAACACGCTCGCCAGCCCCAGCGCGAGGTACTGGGCGCCGTGGTCTCGGATCAGGTGCTCGTTGAAAGGCCCGTCCTGCGAGATCCACTCCCCCAGGACGGCGGGGAACGAGTCGTAGAACTCGCGAGGGAACACGTACGCCCAGATGCCGACGACCGCCGCGATGACGATCGAGCCGATCAGCGCGGCGAGCTGTACGGCACCGACCCTCGCGTCGGTCGGGGCGGGCGAGAAGCTCGGGGCGCGGCCGTTCGTCATCGCCGTCACGCTCCGCATCAGTCCGCGACGGGGATGTCGCGCAGCGGGAAGAGCACCGTGCCGACGCGATACGCGCCGCGGGGAACCATCGCATCGATGGCGCCCGAACTCTCGACGGTGACCACCGGGCGCGGGTCGCCGGACGCCGCGAGGGTGCCGCGCAGCAGGTCGTCGAGATGGAAGCGCTCGGGCCCCGCGATCTCGACCTCCCCTCGCGGCTCCGCTTTCAGCGCGACCTCGACGAGCAGCGCCACGAGCTCGTCCAGGTCGACCGGCTGGATGTAGTCGCGCGGCGCGAGGACGGTGCCGTCCACGGTGTGCTGGTCTGCGAGCACGCCGATGTAGCTCTGGAACTGGGTGGACCGGACGATCGTGTACGGGATCCCGCCTGCCTTGACCGCACGCTCCTGCGCCACCTTCCCCAGGTAGTAGCCGACGTCCGAGGCATCGCCCTCGCCCACACCCACGATCGACAGCAGGATGTGGTGGGTCACGCCGGCACGCCGGCCTTCCGTCGTCAACGTGCGGGTCGAGCCCTCGAAGAAGCCGACCGCGCCGTCCGTGTCGAACCTGGGCGTGTTGAGCACGTTGATGATGGTGTCGACGCCCTCGAGGGCCTCTGCGACACCCGTGCCGGCGAGGTAGTCCACCCCGTCGTCCAGTCCGCCCGACACCACCTCGACTCCGCGAGCCTCCAAGGCATCCGCCACCTTCGCGCCCACTCGGCCACGCCCACCTGCGATGAGTACCTTCACCGTTCCGAACTCCTCCCGGGCCGGCTGTTCCGCCCCTCTGAAAGAGACGACGACGCGTGAGGCGAGAATGTGAGGCGGATCCGGATGCGCAGCCGTCCTCCGACCGGCCGTGCGGTCAGCGGTCGACGCCGTCGGGGGCGTCGATGCCGTCGCGCGAACCGACGATCTCCCCGTCGGGGAGGGCGGACCGCAGCCGCTCACGCTCCGCCTCGGTGAGCAGGATGTCGGCAGCGCCCGCGTTCTCGTCGAGCCGCGCCCGGCGGCGGGTGCCGGGGATCGGGACGACTCCCTCGCCCATCACCCAGGCCAGCGCGATCTGCGCGACGGTCGCGTCGTGCTCGCGGGCGATCTCCTCCACGCGATCGACCAGTGCGCGGTTGGCCGCGAAGGCCTCCGGCTGGAAGCGCGGAAGCGTGCGGCGGGCGTCGTCGGGCGACAGGTCGTCGAGCGAGCGGATGCCGTCGGTGAGGGTGCCGCGGCCGAGCGGCGAGAAGGCGACGACGCCGATGCCCAGCTCGTCCGCGGTGGCCTTCTCGTCGTTGCGGAGCATGTCGCGGGCGAAAAGCGAGAACTCCGACTGCACCGCCGCGATGGGGTGCACCGCCTGCGCACGCCGCAGAGTGGGGGCCGAGGCCTCCGACAGGCCGATGTGCCGGACCTTGCCCTCCCTCACGAGCTCGGCCAGGCCGCCCACGCTCTCCTCGATCGGAACCTGCGGGTCCACCCGGTGCAGGTAGTACAGGTCGATGACATCCATGCCCAGGTGCCGCAGGGAGCGCTCGGCAGCCCTTCGGATGTACTCGGGGGTGCCGTTGCGGCCGCGGATCGTGCCGTCGTCGTCCATCTCGGCCGACGCCTTAGTGGCGATGGTCAGCTCATCGCGGCGGTCCCCGATCGCCCGCCCGATGAGCTTCTCGTTCTCGAACGGCCCGTAGGCTTCGGCCGTGTCGATGAACGTCACGCCGAGGTCGAGGGCATGGCGGAGGGTCGCGATCGCCTCGGTCTCGTCGGTCGGACCGTAGTACGCGCTCATGCCCATGGCGCCGAGCCCGATCGCCGATACCGACAGTCCGTCTCCCAGTTGCGCGCTCCTCACGAGCTGCTCCTCTCCCCGCGGCCAGAGCTCTCCCCGCGGCCAGAGCTCTCCCCGTTGCCAGAGGAGGAGCCGACGACCTCCTCGTACACCGCGATCTTCTTCTCCAGGGCGGCCAGGTGCCGCCGGGTGCGATCGAGCTCCTCGAGGATGCGCCGGCGATGCGCCCTCAGCACCGTGAGGCGTTCGGCCTCGGTGCCGTCCGTGCGCGACAGCGCAGCGAGCGCGCGCATGTCGGAGATCGGCATCCCCGTCTCCCGCAGCATGAGGATCGCCGCGATCCACGACAGATCGTCGGCGCCGTAGCGACGCCGCCCCGCCGGGTCGCGGGGGGCGGCCTCGAGGAGCAGCCCCTCCCGCTCGTAGTAGCGCAGGGTGTCGACGCTCAGCCCGGTGAGGCGCGCGACCTCGCCGATCGTGAGGCCGCCGGCGGGCACGTCGGTCGCCGGCTCGGGAAGGGTGATCGCATTCACAGTCCCATCTTGCGAGCTGGAGTGTGCTCCAGGTCAAGCGGCGCGAATGTCGGCATCGCGGGGTGCCGCTACGCCGGAAGCGCCAGCCCGGTGCGCTCCTCGAGGGCGGCGATGAGCGCGCGCAGGAAGTCCCGGTCGAGCGCGGCGGCGTGCGGGCGCTGCGTGACACGGTGATGCCAGTAGCCGCCGGTGCGCGGCTCGATGTCGTCGGCGGTCGCGAGCCAGGTCTGGGTCAGGTGACCCTCCGTCAGGTCGTCTGGGGCGCCCGCGCCGCCCATGCGCGTCGGCACCCAGCCGGGGTCCACGGCGTGGCTGACGGTGTCCGGCCAACGATCTGCGAAAGCCATGGTCAGCGCCGTCACCCACAGCTTCGTGTCGCTGTACGAGACGTTCCCCCGCGGCATCCGCGTCAGGTCCGGGGAGCCGCCGCGGTGCATCGAGCTGCTGAGCGCGATGATCCGGGACGGCCGGGTCATCAGAGCCGTCAGCGCGAACGGGGCGACGACGTTCACTTCGAGCATTCCCGGGACGTCGAGCAGGCCGGCGTTGTGGATCACGGCGTCGAAGCGCCCGAGCGCCTCGGCAGCCGCCGCCACTTCGCGCACCTCGTCGAAGGACGACAGGTCGCCGACCAGCGTGCCCTCCCACCGGCGACCCTTGGGCGGAGCCGGCAGACGGTCGGCGCGGCGCGCGTGGACGACGACGTCATGCCCGTCGCGCGCCAATTGCGCGGCGGCGTTCAGACCCAGTCCGCTTGCGGAACCCGTGACGAGAACAGTTGCCATGGGTTCACGCTAGACGTCCCGGAGGTCCACCGGCCCGGAGAAGCCGTGACGATGCGCCCGGCGGCCCCTTGGGGCTCAGGCGTGTGCGAAAAGCAGGCCGGATCGACCGTTTCGACCCCGGAACCGGGCGCAAGGGCCGTTTCGGCCTGCTATTCGCACCGATTCAGACGATGACGGGGTCCTCAACCCCGCCGGAGCAGGTCGCGGTAGCCGGCACGGTAGTCGGGGAACTCGAGCTCGCCCAGCACCGATCGGAGGAGCCCACCGTCGAGCACGATCCCCTCGTGCCGCGCGGGGCCGCGCGGCGGGCGGGCAAGGCCCAGCTCGTCCGCGATGAACGCGACCACGTCGCCCAGCAGTGCGGGGGCGGAGTCAGTCGCGTGGAGGACCGCGGGCGGCTCGGTCATCGTCAGGACGCGATCCAGGGCGCGTGCGAGGTCCGCCTCATGGATGCGGTTGGTCCGGCGGGAGTAGTCGACCTCCGCACCCGCGCGCACCTGGCGGACCATGTGCTCCCGTCCCGGGCCGTAGATGCCCGACGGCCGGACGATGACGGCCGAGAACAACGCGCGCGCCGCGTCCTCGCCGTCCCGCAGCTCCTGTCCTCTCGGCGAGGTCGGGTGCGGATCGTCGAACTCGTCGATCGGCCCCTCCCCCTTCCGCTCGAACACTCCGGTCGACGAGACGAAGACCGTCCTCGCCGGGGTGGCGGGCAGCGCCGCGGCGACGTGGTTCAGCCGCACCCGGTACCCCGCGGAGCCCTCACGACCCGGCGGCAGCGTGATCACCATCGCGTCGACCGCGGGCAGTGGCCCGGTCATCGGCTCGTCGAGATCGTGGACGATCCCCTGGAACTCCTCAGGGATGCCGTCGGCCCGCCGCCGGATCGCCACCACCTCTTCTCCTCGTGCGAGGAGTAGATGTCCGAGTCGCGTCGCCACTCGTCCGGATCCGACGAGGAGCGTCACCCCGGCGGCCGTCCGGGGCTCGGCATCCTGCGTATCCGTCACCGTGTCAGCCTACGAGCACGCCGCACACGCGCAGCCCGCGCGTCAGCTCGCGGTGACGCTCGCGCTCCAGGTGACACCGAAGCGGTCGGTCAGCATCCCGAACCCCGCACTCCACGCCGACGCGGCAAGCGGCTCGACGACCGTTGCGTCGACGGCGAGGGTGTTCCAGTATTTCTGCAGCTCCACCAGCGAGTCGGCGGCGATAGCGACGAACATGGCCTGGTCGGTGATCGTGGTGTGGTTCTCCCGTCGTGTCGACCCGCCGCCGGCGACCGCCCCGACCGTCTCGCCCGGGATGTCGTACCCCATGATGCGGAAGCCGTTCTCGGCGGCGACGAGCCCGAAGACCACCTTGTCGGCACCGGGAGCCTCGGCGGGCATCCCGAAGTCGGCGTAGGTGTTGATCGCGAGGTGCCCGCCGAAGACGGACCGGTAGAAGGTGAGCGCGTCACGAGCGTCGCCACGGAAGTTGAGGTGGGTGGTGGTCTGAATGGTCATCGATGCTCCTCGAAGGTGTGGCCGGAACGGCACTGATCCGAGCCTCGCAGCCAAATAGGACAGTTCTCGTCCTAGACCGGATCTACGCTGAACTCATGCCGAACACGACGACGCGGCTGCTCGAGCTGCTCTCACTTCTGCAGACGCAGCGCGAATGGCCAGGCCCCGTGCTCGCCGAACGGCTCGGCATCACGCACCGCACGGTGCGACGGGACATCGACCGCCTGCGGCGGATGGGATACCGGATCGAGGCCTCCCTGGGCCCGGGCGGCGGCTACCGCCTGCGGGCGGGCAGCGAACTGCCCCCACTCCTCTTCGACGAGGATCAGACGGTCGCGGTGGCGGTCGCCCTGCAGACGGCGTCCGTGTCGGGCGTGGGGATCGAGGATGCCGCGATCCGCGCACTCGCGACGATCCGACAGGTGATGCCCTCCCGTCTGCGTCACCGTCTCGATGCGCTCGAGGTCGTCGCCGTCGGCGCCCTCCCCGGGCAGAGGTCTCACATGCGCGTGTCCGCCGAGGTGCTCGTCTCCCTGGCGCGCACGATCCGTGCGAGAGAGGTGCTGCGGTTCGACTACGCAACGCGTGAGGGCTTGGGCGAGACGGACGGACCCCCTGTGTCGCGTCGGGTCGAGCCTCATCACCTCGTGGCGGTCCAGGGAAGCTGGTATCTGCTCGCGTGGGACCTCGACCGCGCCGATTGGCGGCTCTTCAGCGTCGACCGCGTGGCACCGCGGGTCCCGATCGGCCCGGTGTTCTCACCGCGCGCTGTGCCCGGGGGCGACGTCGACGCGTTCGTGTCCGCGCGTTTCAAAGGGTCGGATGTGGACGAGTGGCCGTGTCGCGGCGCGGTGATCCTCGACCTCCCTCTGCGGGAGGTTCTGCCCTTCGTCGGAGACGGGGCAGCCTCTGCGCACGAGGAGAACCGGACGGTCCTCGAGGCGGGTTCGTGGTCGTGGGGTGCGCTCGCGGCGTCATTCGGTCGCTTCGAGGTGCCGATGGAGGTCGTCGGGCCCCCGGAACTCGCGCGCGCGTTCGCCGTGCTGGCCGATCGCTACGCGACGACGGCGACCGGCTGAACGTCCAGCGACTTGGTTGCATACAATCGGTGGACAGTGATGCTCGCTGAGCGTACGATCGACGCATGGTCGACGCACGCTCCCCCGGTCAGAACGATCTGAGCGAGCTGCTCGCACCGTACCGGCCTGAGGGGTCATCACGCGGCGCGGCGGTGGGCGAGACCACCCGCGCCCTGAGGGAAGCCATCCTCGACGGCGTCCTCGAGCCGGACGCGTGGTTGCGGGAGGTCGCGGTCTCCGCCGCCCTGGGCGTCAGTCGGACCCCTGTCCGGGAGGCTTTCAGCCGACTCGAAGAAGAGGGCTTGCTCGCGCGGACCTCCGGCGTGGGCGCCCAGGTGACTCGGCTCTCTTTCGAGGACATGTCGGCGGTCTACCAGGTGCGAGGAAGCCTCGAGTCCCTCGCCGCGGATTACGCGACACGGCAGGCGAAGCCCGAGCATCTCGCCGAGTTCGACCGACTGCAGGAGCGGATGACCCGGGCGGCCCGCTCATTCGACCTGCAGGAGTTCTACCGGGCGAACGTCGAGTTCCATCACCTGCTGTCGGTCGCAGCCTCCAATGCCTACCTCTCGCGCCTCCTCTCCACGGTGGAGGTGGCGATCCGGCGATTCGGAAGTCGCTCGCTGAGCCAGGAGCGTATGGATGCCGTGCTCGGCGAACATGCGGCGATCGTCGACGCGATGCGCTCCGGCGATGCCGAGCGGGCGGGAGAGGCGGCGGCCAGTCATGCCGCGAGGGCACGCACGTCGACCCTCAACCGTCTGCTGGGACACCCCGTCTGAGCTCGGCGGAGCCGACCTCGAGGAACGAAGGACTCAGCCGCCGCGCCTGGCGGTCACGGCCTCCCACACCCCGCACGTCAGAAGACCGGCAGCCTGCATCACGAACACGGCCTCGACGCCCCACAGGCCCGCGAGTCCGCCGGCGACCAGCGGCGTGACGGTCTGCGCGACCCGATTCCCGAGCAGTCGCAGCGCCAGACCCGTCGAACGGGACGCCGGGGCAAGGGCGATCGCGACGGCCGTCATGGTGACGGGCTGTCCGACGCCGAGGAGGAACCCGCCGACGGCGAGGACGGGGAGGAGCGTGACGGGCGTCGGGAACAGTGCGACGAGGAGCAGGCAGACAGCAGATCCGGCCGCGCTGACGGCGACGAGGACATGCACCGGCAGACGCGCCGACAGACGCCCGAGCCCGATGCGCGAGAGCGTCGAGAAGGCGCCCCGCACGGCGAGCAGCAGACCGACGGTCGTGGGCGGAATCCCGGCGGCCTCACCGAGCAGCGGAAGGTAGGCCGTGACGATGTCGACCGCGGCGAGCACGCTCGCGCTGATCACGACATAGCGTGCGACCCCGCGCACCCGGAGGATCGCCCGGACGGGAAGCCGAGTGTCATCGTCACCTGCGCGGACGTCGCGGCTTGCCCCCGTGGCGAACACGAAAGCGCCGGCCACGGCGACGCCGGCGGCGACGACGAACGCGACCCGGATCCCACCCTCCTCCGCCCCCGCGCCGAGCACCGTGCCGGCGATCGCCGGTCCGACCGACTGACCGAGCGCCATGGCGGCGGTCATCCATCCGAAGCCACTCGCGTAGCGACTGGCCGGCGCGGAACGGGAGATCCAGGACTGCGCCCCGATCAGCACCGCCAGATTGCCGACGCCGAGCAGCACCGAGGCGAGGAGAAGGAGCTCGATACCCGAGGCCGCGGCGGCCGCGGTCGCCCCCGCGGCCATCACGATCCCGCCGACCAGGGGGACCGCGCCGATCCGCCACAGTCGCCCTGCGAGGACCCCGACCGGCACGGCGAGGAACATCGGGACGATCGCGAAGAAGGCGGCGACGACACCGACGCCGAATCCGTCGGCCCCCGCGTCCAGGGCCGCATAGCTGAGGGTCGGACGCGCGATCCCCAGGACGACCTGGCTCATTCCCGCACCGACGAGCGGCCGCCACAGCCATCCGCCCTGGGCTCCGCGGTCGCTCGCCGTCACGGCGATGGGGAGTGCGGGCGCGGATGCACCCGGCCGTCCATCAGCCGCCGCGCGGTCCGGACGACGCCGAGGGAGCGGACCGATCCCGGCCGGTCGCCCGGCTCGGCTTCGACGTGCGTGACTCCGAGCGGATGCCGCACTCGCAGCGAGTGCCGGATTTCTCCGACGAGGTCCGTGATGACGGTTCCCTCGATACCGGCGGCCGCGGCAAGACACAGCGCGCCCGTCATGGGGAGACCTCGGTGGGCCTTGCCCATCGAGAAGGCGAGGACTTCGATATCCGCACCGTCATCTGCTGCGGGACTGACGAGGATGATGCGGGGCACGGCGGGCGAGTGCGCCGTCGCCGAGGGGATGTCGTCGACACGACCCGTCGCCACGGCGCCAGCGGCCCGCAGACGCTCGACGCGCGCGAGGAACGCACTGTCGGCGTTCACCTCGGGCACCGCCCTCGCGAGCGGGTCGATACCGAGGTCAGCGGCACGGACGAAGACGTTCGGGTGCGCGGCGTCCAGCAGGGACGCCCGCACCTCGCCGTCCGGGGTGGCGAGCAACGCCTCGGGCCCCCCGAGCGGCAAGAGCGAACCGAGCACTCCGCCGGCGGGGTCCAGGTAGCGCGTGACGACGGGCGCGCCGAGCCCCGGCACACCGGCGACCTCCGCGTCCCCGGATACCGCGACCACTCCTCGCGGCGTCGGCACCACGGCGTCGATGCGCACGCCGGTGTTCCCGTTCACGAGGTGGACCGTGGTGGAACCGTCGGAAGCCGCCACCAGCCCTTCTTGCAGCGCGAACGGCCCGACGGCTGTCGTCAGATTGCCGCAGTTGCCCGACCAGTCGACGATCGCCTCGTCGATGCCCACCTGCGCGAACCAGTATGTGACGGCGTCGCCCGGACCGGGTTCGACCACGATCGCCTTGCTCGTGCTCGACACCGCTCCCCCCATGCCGTCGAGCTGAAGCGGATCGGGGCTGCCCATGATCCTCCGGAGCAGGTCGTCCCGATCCGGGCCCGGTTCGGGCAGGTCGCGCGCGTGCAGGAAGACGCCCTTGCTGGTGCCACCGCGCATGTAGACGGCGGGTACGGGCGCATCCGGGTCGTACGCGCTCATGCGATCCGCACCGCGCGACCCTCGAGACCGGGCACGGCGGGGAACCGCTCGGAGATAGCCGGGTCGTGCCCGGCGATGACGAGTCCCGACGTCGCGGCCTCCCTCATGCTGTCGAACGCCCGGTACATCTCGACGACGTCCGCGTGGACGGCGAAGGGCTTGTCCCCCTCGAAGTTCTCGAAGAAGTGCGATGAGTCGGAGGCGAGGACGACGATGCCGAGCGCCGTGCGCACCTGGGCGACCTGCATGCCCGGGGTGTGCCCACCGACCCGGTCGACCCATACACCGTCGGCGACCTCGGCTCTTCCGTCGACGCGCCGCACCCGACCCTCCTCGTCGAGCCGGCGGATGCGCGCGATGTCCTCGGCCTCGATGTGGGGCGCGAACGCCCCGCGCCGCGCGTACGGACCGGTCCAGAACGCGATCTCCCGATCCTGCAGGACGAAGGTCGCGCCGGAGAAAGGCTCGGTGTCTCCGCAGTGGTCGTAGTGGAGGTGCGAGAGGATGACGTGCCGCACGCGCGCGACATCCACGCCGAGGCGTCCGAGTGCGGCACTCGGGTCCTCCCAGTGGTCGCGGCCCCGACGCAGGTTCGTCTCCGCGGTGAAGCCCACGTCGACGACGATGTCCTCCGCGTCCGAGCGCAGAAGCCAGACGTAGTAGTCGAGCTGCATGCGCTCGTCGTGGGGGTCGCCGTCGGGGCCGGAGAAGTAGTGACCGCGTCGCCCGTTCGGGTTCTCACCGAACTTCACTCCGTAGATCTCGTACTCCGCCGGACCGGCCATCAGATCTCCCCTTCGACGACCTTCACGACGGCCGTGTGGTACGCGTTCGCGTACCCGCCGTCGATCGTCCGGCCGAGCAGCGCGTGTGCGAGCTGGGCCGCCGGCAGCTGGGTGCCGAGCTCGGCGGCGAGATCGAGTGCGTACCCGACATCCTTCCGCATGTACGTCGCCGAGAAGAGCCCTTCGGCGTGGACGTCCGGGAGAAGCGCCTTGCGACCGTGGTTCTCCAGGGTGAAGCTCGCAGCCGACCCCTGCCCGAGGGCGCTCCACGCGACATCCGGATCGACGAGACCGCTCCGGCGGATGAGCGTCAGCGCTTCGGAGAGGGCGACGACCGTCTCGAACACCACCATGTTGTTGACGAGCTTGATGAGTGCCCCGGCCCCGTTCGGGCCGCAGTGGATCACGTCGGATGCCATCGTGCGCAGGAGCGGCAGCACCCGCGCGTAGACGTCGGGATCGCCGCCGGCAGTGATGCTGAGGGTGCCGTCGATCGCAGCCTGCCGGGTGCGGGCGACGGGAGCGTCGACGAATGCGCAGCCGCGCTCCACCGCCACCCCTCCGATGCGCCGAGCAACCTCGACCGGGATGGTCGAGAGGTCGACGATGATCGTGCCCGGACGCGCGGACGCCAGCACTCCGTCCTCCTCGAGCACCACCCGCTCCACCTGTGCGCCGCCGGGCAGCGAGAGGAACACGACGTCGCTGGTGGAGACGACATCGGCGATGGACTCGCCCCCCTCGGCTCCCTCTGCCACGAGGCGGCCCACTGCGGCGGGGACGGTGTCGAAGACGCGGACCGGAAGGCCGCTCCGACGGACGAGATTCCCCGCCTGTCCAGAGCCCATGACCCCGAGCCCGATGAAGCCGACGCGGTGGAGGTCGAGCGGGTCGATGGCGATCATCGCCGCGCCTCGGCCGCCGCGTTCGTCCCCGCGATCCGTCCGAAGACCGCGCCCCGGACGAGCCCGGCGCCCGCGCCGTAGTTGTGGAAGAAGAACCCGCCGGTGATCTCGCCGGTCGCGTACAGCCCGGACATCGGAACCCCTTCCTGCGTGATCACGCGCGCCTCTCCGTCGATCTTGATCCCGCCGTACGTGAAGGTGATGCCGCACATGACGGGGTAGCAGACGAAGGGACCTTCTGCGATCGCGCGCGCCCAGTTCGACTTCGCGGGCTGGCCTTCGGGCTCGGCGGAGACGCCATCCAGGGTGAAGGGATCCGCGCGCTCCTCAGCGTCGGGGGCCACCGCCGCGTTGAAGTCGGCCACCGTCCGCAGAAAAGCGCGACGGTCGATGCCGAGCTCGTCCGCGAGGCCCTCGAGGGTGTCGGCGACCACCGGGGTCCCCGTCGAGTAGCGCGGCTCGAGGAGGTGCGCGGTCTTCTGGTCGAAGATCTGGTACGCGATGCCTCCCGGCTGCGCGCGGACGGCCCACCCGGTCTTCGCGTAGGTGAGGAACACGTTGTCCTCGCCCTCGTCGATGAAGCGGCGGCCCTCACGGTTGACGAGCAGGGCATAGGGGTAGGAGTAGCGGCTCATCTTGTCGGTCAGCCGCAGATCGCCGACCGGCGGCGCGGCGGCATCGATCGGGACCGCGTGCGCGCCGCCCCAGTGCCCCACCGGCTGCGCCCCCGCGGCGATCGACTTCGTGTGCATCTGACCCATGTTGTAGCGCGTGCCGCGCACCTTCACGAGATCCCAGCCGGGCCCGAGGTACCGCAGTCGCATCTCGGGGTTGGACTCGAAGCCGCCGCATCCGAGCACGACGGTGCCGAGGACGTCGACGAAGCCGTCGGGTCGCCGAATCCGGATGCCGGATACGGTCGATCCGGATGCGATGAGGTCGTGCGCGGGAGAGTCGTACCATACCTCGATGTCGGTGGCTTCGACCGCGGTGTACAGATCATCCACGAGCCCGACCCCCTCGTGGAGGGTTCGCAGAGCACCCCCGGGAGCGAGGGTGATCGTGGTGTCCGCATCGACCTTGTCGGGATCGACCAGCTTGTTGGCGGTGAGCTCCCACTTGACGCCCTTCGAGTGCATCCACTTCACCGTCTCGAAGGAGCGGTCGATAGTGATGTCGACGAGCTCGGCGTCCTGCCGTCCTTCCGACGTGCGGTTCCAGTCCGCGTGGTAGTCGGCGGGCGTGTAGGCGTCGAACCGCACACGCGGGTACCACTGCTCGTTCGACGGGTCGAGGATGGGCTTCAGCGATTCGAGCCCCTCGTGGGCGACGCGGAAGATCGCCCCCGTGAACCGGCTGTTGCCACCACGGGTCTCCCGGCTCGCCGCCTCGAGGACGAGCACACGCGCGCCGGCGTCGTGTGCGGCGAGCGCTGCGGTCAGCGCGGCGTTCCCCCCTCCGACGACGATGACGTCATAGCGGTTGTCAGTCATGGTGTGCTCCTTTGATCGGGCGGTCACGTGCGGATCACGAACGGGTCGCGCGCCTCTGCGGACGTGTCGACCATCACGTTCTTGACGTAGGTGTAGTCATCGAGGGCCTCCTCGCCGCGCTCGCGGCCGTAGCCGCTCTGCTTGGTGCCTCCGAAGGGCGCCTGCGCAGCCGAGGCGCGGTACGTGTTGACCCAGACGACACCGGCCTCGAGCTGCTGCGTGACGCGGAACGCCCTCGAGACGTCCGAGGTCCAGATCCCGGCCGCCAGTCCGTAGACGGTGCCGTTCGCGATGCGGACCGCGTCGGCCTCCTCGTCGAAGGGGAGCACAGACAGAACCGGGCCGAACACCTCCTCCTGGGCGAGGGTCGAAGAGGGGTCGACGTCCGAGAAGACCGTCGGCTGGATGAAGAATCCGGCGTCCAGGCCGTCGCCCGTCGCGCGTCCGCCGCCCGCCAGGAGGCGGGCTCCGTCACGAGTCGAGCGATCGATGAGTGACAGGATGCGATCGAACTGCGGCCGGTTCGCAACGGGCCCCATCTCGGTGGCGCGGTCGCGCGGATCACCCAGCCGCACGCGACCAGCGCGGGCGGCGACTTCGCGAGCGACCTCCTCGTATACGGGCCGTTGGACGAGCAGCCGGGACCCGGCGACGCATGTCTGTCCGGCGGCGCCGAAGATCCCCGCCACTGCGCCCTGGATCGCGCGCTCGAGGTCGGCATCCGCGAAGATGATGTTCGCCGACTTGCCGCCGAGCTCGAGGCTCGTCGGAACGAGGCGCTCCGCGGCGTTCGACGCGATGCGACGACCGACGACGCCTCCCCCGGTGAGGCTGATCATGTCGACCTCGGGGTGGCGGGTCAGCACGTCGCCGACGGCGCCGTCGCCGGTGACGACGTTGACGACGCCCGGGGGGAAGCCCACCTCGAGGGCCAGCCGGGCGAGTTCCGTCGTCGTGATCGAGGCGTGCTCGCTCGGCTTCACCACGATGGTGTTTCCGGCAGCGAGCGCCGGGGGGAGCTTGTTCGCGAGGAGGGCGAGCGGGCTGTTCCACGCGGTGATGAGCGCGCAGACGCCGTGGGGGAGGCGGACCGTGTAGTCGAAGACCGCCGGGTTGTCGAGCGGGATCGTGCGCCCGTACAGCTTGTCGGCGTAGCCGGCGAAGAACCGGAGGTTGCGCGCGACGAACGACATCTGAGGCCGGGTCTCGCGGATGACCTTCCCGTTGTCGGTCGTCTCCCATTCCGCGAGACGCTCGGCATGCGCCTCGACGGCGTCCGCGAGGCGGTGCAGCAGCCGGGCACGCTCGACGCCGGGGGTTGCGCGCCAGCCCGGGAAGGCGGCTCGTGCCGCGCGCACCGCGCGGTCGACGTCGGCGGGTGTGGCGATGGGAACCGTTCCCCACGTCGATCCGTCGAACGGGTTGACGGCGTCGGCGGTGACGCCGTCGGATGCGGCCACCGTGGCTGGGCCGATGACCATCTGCGCGTGGATCATGTGCTTCTCTCTCTCGTCTCGTGCTCCGGCGGCCCGTTCCCGGGCAGGCTCCCGCTCCCCCGACGCGAGCGTCGAGGGCAGCTGGGCGGTCAGCCGGATCGCGCCGCGCGGCGCCCCATGGTCCGGTACTCGGGGAGCTCGAGCGGGGGAACCTCGATCTCGCCGCCTCCGACGGCGCCGCCACGCAGGAGCGACCGCTGCTCCTCGGAGCCGTCCGTCTGCACCACCGACCCCAGCTCGATGTGGTACGCCCGATTGCTCCGGGCGACCGCGAGCGCCGCGTTCTGCTCCGCGACGAGGACGCTCAGTCCCTCCGCGTTCAGTTTCGCGACGACGTCGAAGATCTCTCGGACGAGCAGCGGCGCCAGACCGAGTGACGGCTCATCGAGGATGAGCAGTCGGGGCGACCCCATGAGCGCGCGACCCACCGCGACCATCTGCTGCTGTCCCCCACTGAGGCTGCCCGCCGGTTGCGCGGCCTTCTCTTCGAGGATCGGGAACAGGCCGTAGACCAGTTCGAGGTTGGCGGCCGCGCGGCGACGGCGCTCGGATGCCGGCAACGGAACCGTGCCCAAGGTGAGGTTCTCCGCGACGCTCATGGTGACGCAGAGTTCGCGCCCCTCCGGCACGAGCAGGAGGCCGCGGCGCGCCCGCTCATCGGTGGAAAGCCGGGTGATATCGGCGCCGTCGAAGACCACCGATCCCCCGCGCGCCGGGAGGATACCGGCAAGGGTCCGGGCGATGGTGGACTTTCCCGCCCCGTTGAGCCCCACCATCGCGACGATCTCGCCCGCCTCGATGCGCACGTCGGCATCCTCGAGCACGTCGGGTCCTCGCCCGTAGCCGGCACGCAGCCCTCTCGCCTCAAGCAACGTCCGGCTCCTTCCCGAGGTACGAGTCGATGACCCGTCGGTCCTGCGAGATCTCCTCGGGTGTGCCCTCGGCGATCTTGTGCCCGAACTCGAGCACGACGACGCGGTCGGCGATCGAGAGGACGAACGGCATGTTGTGCTCGACGAGCAGGATCGTCGTGCCGCGCGCTCTGAGCGCCGCGAGAATGCCTCTCAAGGCGAGCGCCTCGTCCGGGTGCAGACCGGCGGCCGGCTCGTCCAGCAGCAGTGTCCGCGCTCCGGTCATGAGCGCCTTGGCGATCTCCACGAGTCGCTGCTGTCCGTACGGCAGCTCGTGCACCCGCTTGTCGGCGAGCGCGCTCAGCCCCAGCGCGCGCAGGGTCTCTCGGGCCTCCGTCTCCAGCCGCGCGTCACTGCGCCGGACCGACGGCAGGGCCAGCAGCGAGTTCCCGAACCGTTGGCCGGAGCGGAAGTGGCCGGCGACCATGATCGTCTCGATCACCGTGAGATCCCGGAACGACCGCACGAGCTGGAACGTCCTCGCGATCCCGGCATCCAGCACCTTGGCCGGGGCGAGCCCGGTGATGTCGCGCCCATCGAGAAGGACCGTGCCTTCGCTCGGACGGTGGAGACCCGCGATGCAGTTGAACATCGTGGTCTTGCCGGCACCGTTGGGGCCGATGAGCGCGGTGAGCTGTCCCGTGGGCACATCGAACGACACGTCGGACAGCGCGGTGTTTCCTCCGAACGTCTTCGTCACGCCGCGGATCTGCAGGCTCATGAGACACCCTCCTCGGTGGTGATGCGCCTCGGTCGCAGCCGGCGGACCAGGTTCCGCAGGCCGCCGACGATCCCGCCCGGCAGGAAGAGGAGGATCGCGAGCACCAGAAGGCCGAACACGAGGTTCTCGGCCTCCTGCAGGAACTCCAGCCACTCCGGGAAGAACACCACGACAGCCGCGCCGAGGACGGCGCCGATGCGGCTGGACATCCCCCCGATGACGACGATGAGAAGCACCTCGATGGAAGTCGCGAATCCGAAGGTCTCGGGGGTGACGACCTGCGTGTGGTGGGCGTAGAGGACGCCGGCGGTCGCGGCGAGTCCGCCCCCGATCATGAAGACCGTCGTCTTGTAGCGCGCCACGGGGATGCCGAGAGCGGCTGCTCCGGCGGGGTCGTCGCGAAGGGCGAGGAACGCGCGCCCGGCGCTGCGCTGCGTCAGGTTGCGCACCAGCCAGTAGGAAGCGACCAGCACACCCAGGACGATGTACGGGAAGCGGAGCTGCACCCATTCGCCCAGGTACACCGACCCAGGGATGCGGATGCCGTCGTGGCCTCCCGTGATCGGTGCGAGCTGCACGAGGAGCGTCTCGACGATGAGCCCGAGTGCCAGAGTTCCGAGCGCGAGGAAGTGCCCGTGGATCCGCAGCAGCGGGAGGCTGACCGCGTACGCCAGGGCCATCCCCAGGAGGATCGCCGCGATCCACGCGAGCGGTGCCGGCACACCGAGCGCGGTCTGGAGGATGACGGCGGTGTAGGCGCCGACCGCGTAGAAGGCGGCCTGTCCGAGCGAGATCTGACCGGTGTAGCCGAGCACGAGCGTGAGGCTGAGCGCCAGTACGCCCCAGATCGCGACATCCTGCAGGAGCCGCAGCTGGTAGGCGCTCGGAACGATCGCAGGGAGAAGGATCACCACGATGCTGGCCACGATCTCCGCGGAGAACAGTGCACGCCTGGAGCCGTGACGACGGGGGCGGGCGAGATCCCGCTGCGTGCGCAATGAGGTCGTCGTCATGCGTGGACTCCGCTCTGGCGCACGCGCGCCGGCATGAGCACGAGCGCGAGGAAGAGGATGGCGTAGGCGATCACGGGCGCCCAGGCGCTGCTGATGTAGTAGGAGGAGAGCATCTCGATGACGCCGATCGCGACGCCGGCCACCATCCCTCGGTAGACGCTCGACATCCCACCGAGCACGGCGGCCGCGAAGCCCTTCACGGCGATGGACAGGCCCATCGCGGGGCCGGCTCCGATGATCGGAGCGACGAGCATCCCGCCGATGACGGTGACGAGCACGCTGATCACGAACGCGATCGTGATGAGACGCGACACCCGCACGCCGCTGACGGCCGCAGCCGTGCGGTTGAGGCCGACGGCGCGCAGCGACACTCCCGTGAGCGTCTTGGTGAAGAAGAACCACACCGCTCCCACCAGAGCCCAGGCGACCACCACGATCAGCAGCGACTGCGTCTGGATGGAGACGCCGCCGATCGTGATGGCGGGACCGGGGATGACCGCGTCGACGCCGTAGCGGGTGTTGCCGATGGTGAGCTCCACCAGTGCGGTGAGCACCAGGCCGAAGGCGATCGTCGCGACCACCATGTTCGTCGTGGGAGCGCCTCGCTTCACCATCGGCCGATGCAGGCCGTACCGGAAGAGGAGTGCGAGCACGATCGCCACCACGACGACGCCGAACAGTGCGAGGGGATAACCGAGTCCCATGCGCACGAGCACCAGGTAGGTCGTCATCGCTCCGGCCATGAGCAGCTGGCCCTGCGCGAAGTTCACGAGTCCCGTGGCGTGATAGATCACCAGGAACCCGAGCGCGATCAGGCCGTAGATGCTGCCGAGCGCGATTCCGCTGACGGCCAGTTGGAGGAAGGTCGACATCGTCGTGGCAGCCTCAGGGGCGGGTGGAGGGGATCGTGTTGCTGTACATCGTGTACTCGCCGCCCTCGATGGTCCAGAACGTCACGAAGTCGTCGCTGGGCGCACGGTGATCGCCTGCGGCGAAGCTGAGCGTCGATCCGTCGCGCCCGCTCGCGGCATCCTCGAGGGTCACCGACTCCAGGGCCTCGGCCAGCGCAGCGCCGCCCTCGTACTCGCTGGCGACGAGGGCCGCAGCCAGAATGTGCACGCTGTCGTAGGCCAGAGCCGAGAAGGTGTGGGCCGGGTCGTCGCTGCCGTAGGCCTCGTCGTAGGCGGCGATGAAGTCCTTCGCGCTCTGCTTGTCCGTGTCGATCACGCTGGGGAAGATCAGGCCGTCGCCCGCCCTGCCCGCGATCGAGAGGAACGCCGCCTGGTTGAGCGCGCGTCCGCCGATGACGTCCACATCCCAGCCGAGCTGGTTGACCGTCTTCATGAAGACGGCCGCATCCTGGCCGTAGCTGTAGAGGTAGACGGAGTCGCAGTCTGCGTCGCGCAGACTGAGCACCTGCGAGGTGAGGTCGGTGGCATTGACCTCATGCGTCACGTGCTCCGCCACCTCGAGTCCGTTGTCACCGAAGACCTCGCGGATGGCGGTGATCCCGCTCTGGCCGTACTCCGTGGTGTCGGAGACCGCGCAGATGGAGTCGTAGTCCGCGTCCAGGAAGAACTGCACGGTGGCCATGACGTCGTACGTGTTGTTCTCCGTCACCTGGAACGTGAGATCGTGCCCCGGGCTCTCCGGATCGATGAGACCGTCGGCCTGCGCGATCGTGATGAGCTGCACCACGCCGGCGCCGGTGATGACCGGGTTGTTCGCGAGGACCGTGCCGGAGTTGGGTCCACCCAGCACGGCGATGACGCCGTCCTCGGTCACCATCCGCTGGGCCGCAGCAGCCGACTTCGTCGCGTCGCCCTCGTCATCGACCGCGACCAGCTCGAGTTCGCGATCGAGCTCGCCGCTCGCGTTGATCTCCTCGATGGCGAGCTCGATGGCGTTGACCGAGGGGACGCCGAGAGACGCCGATCCGCCGGTCAGCGGACCGAGGTAGCCGATCTTGAGCGTGCCACCCTCGTCCGAGGTAGCGGGACCTGGCGTCGAGCTGGCGGGGGCGCAGGCGACGAGCGCCGTCGCGGCGAACAGCGTCACGGCGATCCCCACCGCGCGCCGGGGAGCATCTGCAAGTTTCACGGGGCCTCCTTGCCCAAGGATTGTATACAGCTGGTATACGGATGCTATCCACGCGAGCGGATCGATGTCAATCGCTGGTTCGAAACCGATCCGTTGCTTCTTCGGCGACCGGCTGAACCCACACGCGAGCGGCTACGATTCGGGGGTGAGCACCCCGGCATCCCCCGAAGACGTCTCGATCGGCGGCGACATGATCCGCCTGGGTCAGTTCCTGAAGTTCGCCGGCGCCCTGGACTCCGGCGGCGACGTGAAAGAGGCGATCATCGACGGCTTCGTGACGGTCAACGGCGAGGTGGATCGCCGCCGCGGCCGTCAGCTCCAGGCCGGCGACATCGTCGCGTACGAGGGCCGCGCCTTCCGGGTCGCGCCCTGACCCGCGCCCCTCAGCCCCGCACTTCGCGGAGGAACCCCTGCACGTGCTCCTGCAGGCGGAGGATCCGCAGGTCGCGCGCGGCCTCGCGGTCGTACCCCTCGTAGGCGAGCGGCGGAAGCCGTCGCACGTTCGCGGAGCACGCGAAGTTCGTGCACACGAGCGTGCCGAGAACGTCGCCGCGACGGCCGGCCGCACCGGCCTTGCGCGCCGCGAAGAACTGCACGTCGTTGCGGAGCGTGACGTCGTCGCACCAGGAGCACTGCGCCCGGGCGAGGGTGCGCTGCTCGGCCTGCTGCAGGAGCACGCCGACCGCGTCGCCGGCGTCGTCATGCGCAACCACGTAGGCGCGGCGCGGCATCTTCGGGTCGGACCAGCCGAGGAAGTCGAGGACGTCGAAGTCGAGGTCGTCGAATCCGGCGGGGAGGGTGAGGGATGCCACCTCCTTGCGGGAGGCGTTGAGGAACGACGCACGGATCGTGCGCTCGTCGACGGGGAGCATGATGGCTGCTTTCTGCCTCGGAGGAGGCGGGGAGGCGGCGCGCAGCGGCGGATACCCGGGATACCGGGAAGCGTGCGCGCCGAGGGAGAGGGATGACGAAGGAGCCGAGCACCGGATCGGTATCGGCGAGGGCGTCAGTCTGTGCCGCCGGCGCAACGCGCGCCGGTGACCTCCTCATGCACCTGCGAGGTGCGCCGCACGGAAAGCATGCGACGATCCTACGTCGCCCTCGCGGTACGTCGGCGCTCCCGAGTAGCGTGAGCCGCCTGACCGCAGAAGGGGCCACGGATGACCGACACCACCTGTCACATGTCGATCTCACTCGACGGGTTCGTCGCGGGCCCGGACCAATCGCTCGATCAGCCGCTCGGCCGGCGGGGGCTGGAACTCCACCGCTGGCACCTCGGCGACCCGCGCGCCGACGCCCACGACGAACGGGCGTCCGCCTGGCTCGGGCGACCTCGCGGAGCTTACGTGATGGGCCGCAACATGTTCGGTCCGATCCGCGGCGAGTGGGACGAGGACTGGCGCGGTTGGTGGGGCGATGAACCGCCGTACCACGCACCCGTCTTCGTTCTCACCCATCACGCCCGGGCGCCGATCGAGATGGCGGGCGGCACGACGTTCCACTTCGTGACGGACGGGTTCGACGCGGCATACGCGCGAGCACGCGAGGTCGCCGGCGACCGCGGCGTCGACATCGCGGGCGGCGCCGCGACCGTGCGTCAGGCGCTCGCGGCGGGCGTGATCGACGAGCTCACCCTCGACATCGCACCGGTGCTCCTCGGCGCCGGCGAGCGGATCTTCGACGGCGACGAAACGTTCGACTACGAGCCGGTCGAGGTGCTGCCGTCCGTGCTCGCGACGCACATCCGGTACCGCCGGATCGTGCGCTGACGCGTCGCTACAGCGCCGGGTCGGGCGTGATCAGGCCCTGGAGCGCAGGCGCGTAGCGGGCGATGACGTCGGCGCGATCTGTCCGGGCGAGCGTCTCGTCCTCGACGATCCAGAGCGCGTACATGAGCCCGCCGACCATGGCGGCGACGAGCCGCGCGCGCAGTTCGGCATCCGGACCGGGCAGGACGGCGACGAGCGGCGCGACGAAGTTGTCCTCGTGCGCCGCGCTCAGGGCGGTGCCGATCCGGCCGGCGTCGCTGCCGCGGATGAGCTCGAGGTACACCGAGCGCAGGCGGTCGTCGGCGTCGAGGACGTACTCGACGATCCGGATGCCGAGGGTGTTCCACGGCTCGTCGAAGCGCAGCGCATCGCCCGGCTGCACCTGCATCGTGTGCAGGAACAGCTCCTCCTTCGAGCCGTAGTGGCGGATCACCATGGCCGGGTCGGCGCCGGCCTCACGGGCGATCTCTCGCACCGAGGTGGCGGCGTAGCCGTTCGAGGCGAACAGGGACGCCGCGGCATCCGCGATCGCCTCGCGGGTCTTCCCCTTCGCGCCGCCCATGTCGACCTCCTCCCCCGAGTATCTCAACTCCCGGCGCGCGCGCCGCACACAAGTCAACAGCGTTGACATCTGGTTTCTCACGGCCCAGAATCGAGGTCATCCGGCACTGGCGCCGACACCCGAGAGGACGACCATGGCAGACAAGCCCCTGACCGCGAAGAGCTCGATCGGCGACTGGCTGAAGCATCCCGTCGGGGGACCCCTGCTGCGCGACCTGCTCGCGCAGGGGGGCCAGACCGAGAAGGCGCTCGCGCCCGTGCGGCTGCTCTCGCTCCAGCGTCTCGTGTCGATGAGCAAGGGGCAGCTCCCGCAGGAGGTCGTCGACGACATGGTGCTCCGCGCCAACGGCGGCACCGCACCCGTCGAGGCCGAGGACGACGACGACGCGGATGCCACGGCCTGGCGCGAGCAGATCACCGCCGGCCGGTTCGACGGCCGCACGGTCATCGTCACCGGCGCCGGCTCGGGCATCGGCCGCGCCACCGCCGACCGCATCGTCCGCGAGGGCGGGCGCGTCATCGCCGTGGACGTCTCGGCATCCCGGCTCGAGGAGCTGGCCGCGGAGCACGGCGGCGACCGCGTGGTGCCGGTCACCGCCGACATCACGGATGCCGACGGGGTCGCCGCCATCGTGGCAGCCGCCGGCCCGCGGATCGACGGCCTCGCGAACGTCGCCGGGATCATGGACGACATGAGCCCCCTCCACGAGGTGAGCGACGCCATCTGGGAGCGCGTGTTCGCGGTGAACGTGGACGGGATGTTCCGGCTGACTCGCGCCGTCCTGCCGGTCATGCTGGCGGCGGGGTCGGGCTCGATCGTCAACGTCGCCTCGGAGGCCGGCCTTCGCGGCTCGGCCGCCGGGGCCGCCTACACGGCGTCGAAGCACGCGGTCGTGGGACTCACGCGCAGCGCCGCCTTCATGTACGCGCCGCGCGGCATCCGGATCAACGCGGTCGCTCCCGGACCGGTCGCGACCAACATCGCCGGCCCCGACATGTCCGGCGAGTACCAGCAGCGCATCGCGGCGGCGATGGCCGTCCTGCCCCCGATCGCCGAACCCGATCAGCTGGCCGCCTCGATCACCTTTCTGCTGAGCGACGACGGCACGAATGTGAACGGCGTCATCCTGCCCTCCGACGGCGGCTGGTCGGTGGCCTGAGCGTCCCCCCGACGGCTCGACGCCTCCGCGCGGCGCGGACTCCGCACGAGTGGAGACGACGAGCGGGGCGGGAGGGGCGACCCGGGCCCCTCCCGCCCCCTTTCTTCCCGCGGCGAGCTGCCGGGTGCCGTAGGAGGACCGCCGGGAGTAGCATCCGTCGCATGCCGATCCGACTCGAGAACGTGGGCATCGCCGTGCGCGACATCGAGGAGGCGATCGCGTTCTTCACCGACCTCGGGCTCACGGTGCTCGGACGGGATACCGTGCGTGGCGAATGGGCGGACACCGCCGTCGGGCTCGACGGCAACCACGCCGCGATCGCTGTGCTCGAAGCCCCCGGCGGCGGACAGATAGAGCTGTTCGAATACCTGCACCCCGATGCGATCGAGACAGGCCCGACGCTTCCGAACGAGATCGGCATGCACCGCGTGGCGTTCTCGGTCGACGACATCGACGTCGCGCTCGCGATCGCGGCACAGCACGGATGCCATCCGCTCCGGGGCGTGGCGACGTACGAGGACGTGTACAAGCTCACCTACTTGCGAGGGCCGAGCGGCATCCTCGTGATGCTCGCTCAAGACCTCACGCGCAGCTGACGGCGCTCGCGGTCTCAGCCGGCGTCGGCCTGGTCGACAGATCGACCCTGCTCCACGGATTTACCCTGCTCCACGGATTTACCCTGCTCCACGGATTTACCCTGCTCCACGGATTTACCCTGGGCGATGAGCTGCTCGATCGGCATGAGCGCCGACCCGAGCGCGACGGTGTCGCCGCCGAAGGTCGCGGGGACGATGTCGAACTGCTCCGCCAGCCTCCGGAGGCTGCGGGCGCGCGTCGCGGCGAGCACGTCGTCGGCGTGATGCTCCATGAGTCGCAGGCCGACCCATCCGCCGATCACGATGCGCTGCGGATTGAGCAGATTCACCATGCTTCCCAGCGCCGCTCCGAGGGCGTCGATCGTGTCCGCGACGACCCGGGATGCCGTGGCCTCGCCGGCCGCCGCCGCGTCGAGGAGCGCTCCGAGCGCCGTCCAGCCGCTGCCGGCGAACCGTCCGCCGGCCGCACGCCACGCGCCGAGGACGGCATCCGCGCCGACGTAGGCCTCCACGCAGCCGTGGTCCCCGCAGCGGCACTCCGCGCCGTCGAATCGGATCTTCGTGTGCCCCCACTCCGTCGCGCTGCTGAACGCGCCGTGGGCGAGCTGTCCGTCGTTGACGACCCCGAGGCCCACACCGCGACCGAGCAGCGCGACGAGCGCATGCGCGGCGCCCCGCGCGGCACCGAACCACAGCTCGGCCCGCGCCTGCGTCTTCGCGCCGTTCTCCGCGAAGACGGGGAGATCTCCGGCGAGGTCGGTGGGGATGGCGTGCGGCTCCCATCCGAGCGACTGCGCGTAGAGCGACTGGACGCCGTCGGTCCCGGTCTCGACGACGCCCGGAAGGCCGAGGCCGATGCCGAGAACGCGCGGCCAGCGCTCCGGGTTGCGCAGACGCAGCGCGTCGATGGCCTCCCGCAGGTCGCGGTGGATGTCTTCGGGGGACTCCTGCTGGGCGCCGCCGCGGAACTCCCGGTCGACGAGGTTCAGTCCGAGGTCGAACAGCTCCACGGCGACGCCGCGCTCACCGACGTCGGCGCCCACGGCGTAGGCGCCGTCGAGGCGGGGTCCGATGATCGCGATCGGCCGGCCGCCGCGCGAGGCCCGGCTGCCCGATTCGGCCACGAGGCCGGCTGCGAGCAGCTCGGTGACGATGTTGGCGGCAGCGGCCGTCGACAGACCGCAGTGGCGGGCGACGTCGGCGCGGGTGGTCTCGCGCTCGCGGATGATGAACTGCAGGGCTGCCGAGCGGTTCCGCTGGCGCAGGTCGGTGACGGTCAGCGACTCCGCCGCGACGAGATGCCGGCCGCCGGGTGAGCTCATCCTCCGAAGGTATCCCGTCATGGCCGCACGCTGACAGCGTGGACGACGGCCGGAGCGTGCGCCGTGACGACGACGTGCCCGTCATTCCACCGCGCGTCGACGGACCCGGGGTGGTCGGCAACCACCTGCCAGTCCCCGGGCCGCTCCGCGAACGCGAACCGGAGCGCGTCGCCAGGCGCGAGCACCGCCCCCGGCGACTCGCCGTCGGCGTAGGGCGCACCGGACGGGCGATCCCAGACGGCATCCGCCATCGGCGCGCTCATCGTGTCGGCGAGCGCCGGCTCGCCGTGTCGGGCACCGGCCCATCCGGGGAGGGTCAGCGGAGCGCGGGCGAACAGGGCGTCGAGGACGGGAGTCCGCACCGTGCACGCGTCCGCGGCCGCCGCCGCGAGGTAGTCGTCGAGGATCTCCGCCGCCCGGCCGGCATCGATCTGCGCCTCCGGATCGGCGATGAGATCCCAGCCGGCGGGCACCCGCATGGACAGCGGCGAGGTGAGGGTGTCGAGCTTCTTCCACGGCCAGAGGTTCCAGCCGATGTCGTGCCGCTCGTACAGCCGGGTCGCCGCGTAGATCCACGCGGGCGTGTTCTCGCCGCCTTCGCCCATGTAGATCGGGGTGCCGAGCTCCTCGCGCGCGGCGAGGTAGGGGGCGATGCTCGTGCGATCCGGCGGGCACCAGTATCTGTGGAACTGCAGGGCCTGGTTGGCGTCGAAGCGGTCCTTCAGCGGCGTCCAGTTCGTCGCCCAGTGGCTGCCCTCGTACATGAGGAGGTGACGGTCGTCGATGCCGCGCACCGCGTCGGTGAGGTCTCGGTACAACGCGACGAGCTCGTCGTTGTACCGGTACTGCCACTCATGGGGCAGCGGCTCGTTGAGCAGGTCGTACCCGAGAACGGTCTCGTCGTCGCGGTAGCGGCGCGCGAGCGCCTCCCACAGCGCGATCGTCCGGTCGCGGTAGTCGGCGTGCATGAACAGCTCCGGCATCCCGCGCGGGGAGTCGTCGATGTTCGTACCCGTCTGGCCGCCGGGTGCGCCGTGGAGGTCGAGCAGAACGCGGAGCCCGTGGCGCGCCGCCCAGGCGATGAGCCGGTCGACGAGCGCGAGGCCGCGCTCGAGCAGCTCACCCTCGTCCGTCTGGAGCACGCGCGCGTTCATCGGCAGGCGCACATGGTCGAAGCCCTGTGCGGCGATCATCGCCACATCGCGTTCGGTGACGAACTCGGTCTGGAAGCGCGTCCAGAACGCCGCGGCGGCGTCTGCGCCGACGAGTTCATCGATGCGGGCCTCGATCTGGCGCGGGGATGCCAGGGCATCGCCGAACCGCCACATGTAGCCCTCGGGGAGAAGCCAGTTCCCGAGTCCGACGCCCCGCAGGAGCAGAGGGCCGTGATCGTCGACGAGCCGCGTGCCGTCCGCGTGGACGAACCCCGTGCGTTGCGTGGTCATGTGTTCGGCGTCTCTCATTTCAGTCCGGAGAGGGCGAAGCCCTGCACGATGTAGCGCTGGAAGATCACGAAGACGATGAGGATCGGCACGACCATGAGCGTGGATGCCGCCATCTGCAGCGCGGGGTTGGTGGCGATCTGCTGGTTGAGTAGCGACAGTCCGACCGACAGCGTGTACAGCCGCTGGTCGTTCGCGATGATGAGCGGCCACAGGAAGCTGTTCCAGCCGGCGATGAAGGTCAGCACCACCTGCACGGCGAGGATCGGACCCGACATCGGGAGGACGATCCGCAGGAAGATGCGCCACTCGCCCGCGCCGTCCATCCGCGCCGCCTCGATGACCTCGTCGGGGATCGTCGTCATGAACTGGCGGAACAGGAACACGCTGAACCCGGAGACGAGCATCGGCAGGGCGATGCCGATGAGGGTGTTCGTGAGGTCGAGCCCGTTCAGGATGAGGTAGCTCGGGATCATCGTGACCTGGCCCGGAATCATCATCGTCACGAGCACGAGGAAGAACAGGGCATCGCGACCGGGGAACGAGAACTTCGCGAACCCGTAGCCGGCCGCCGCCATGAGCAGCAGGCCGACCATGCAGATGGCGACGATGAGCAGCGTGTTGACGAGGTAGCGGCCGAAATCCAGCTGCGTGAACAGCTCGACGAAGAAGTCGAGCGTGGGCTCCTGTGGGAGCAGCTGAGGGGGGTAGGCCACCGACTCGCTGCGCGGCTTCACCGAGCCGAAGATCATCCAGAGGAAGGGGAAGGCGGTGAGGACGGCTCCGACGGCGAGGAGCGCCCCGATCACGATGCGTCCCGGCCGGATGCGGCGCCGACGCGTGAATTCAGTAGTCGACATCGGCCCTCCGCGCGCGCAGCTGCACCACGGTGACGACCGCGATGACGACGAACAGGACGACCGACCCGGCGCTGGCGTAGCCGAACTGGCTCGCCGAGAAGCCCTTCTGGTACAGGAAGAGCGAGATCGAGGTTGATGCTCCGAGCGGACCGCCCTTGGTCAGCACGAAGGGCTCGTCGAAGAACTGCAGCCAGGCGATGATCGTCGTGATCGTGACGAAGAAGAGCGCGAACCGAAGGAGAGGCAGGACGATCGAGAACGTGCGGCGGGCGGCGGACGCGCCGTCGATCGACGCCGCCTCGAGATACTCCTTGGGCACCCCCTGGAGGGCGGCGAGAAGGATGATCACGTTCAGGCCGATGCCGCGCCAGACGGCCACCCACACGACCGAGAACTTCACGACGACGGGGTCCGAGAGCCACGGCACCGGGGGGAGTCCGGCGAGCGAGAGCAGGTGGTTGAAGAGGCCGAACTGGGTGTTGAAGAGGTAGCCCCACACGAGCGCGACGGCGACGATCGCGGTGATGGCGGGAACGAAGTAGAAGGAGCGCAGAGCCCGGAAGAACCTGCTCTGCGACGTGTTGAGCGCGAGTGCGATGATCAGCGACAGCCCGACGACGGCGGGCACGCCCACGATCGCGAACAGGGCCGTATTGCCCATCGCCTGCCAGAAGGCGCGGTCGGCGAAGAGCGCCGCGTAGTTGTCCGCTCCGATGAAGCGGATCCGCGACCAGTCCCCGAGTCCGGCGAGGTTCATGTCGGTGAGGCTGACGACCATCGCGACGGCGATCGGCAGCACCCCGAAGGTGACCAGCAGCAGCATCGCCGGCGTGATGAACGCATAGCCGGTGAGTCGAGTCTTCACGGAGCCTCCCGCGGCACGGGGCGCGGCGAGCTCCGCCGCGCCCCGTGGACCGGGTTCAGTTGATGGACGTCCCGCTCGTGGCCTGGAAGAGGCCGTCGAGGGTCTGGTCGCGGTCGGCACCGGTCAGGACGATGCTGTTGAGGGCATCCAGCAGCGCCTTCCCTGTCTCGCCGTCCCAGTTCGGCACGAGCGGCAGGAGTCGGGCGTCGGCGAGCTGCTCGGAGTAGACCGCCACGAGCGGGTCGTCGGCGAGGGCGGGGTCGTCGAGCGCGGCCCTCACGGTCGGGAGCTGGCCGTCCGCGGCGAACCACGCCGCCTGCGTCTCGGGCGTCGACAGGAAATCGAGCAGCTTCAGCGCGCCCGCCTCGTTCTCGGTCGATCCCCACACGCCGAGGTTCGAGCCGGCGAGCAGCGAGGTGCCTGCTGCGGCGGTCGGGAGCGTCGACACCGTCCATTTGCCGTCGAGCTCCGGCGCGGCGTCGGCGATCGCGCCGGCGAGGTACGGTCCGCTCACGAGCATCGGCGCAGCACCCGACACGAACCCCTGCGTCTGGTCGAAGTCGCTGTTGGTGGGCACGCTGCCGTCGGCGTACAGGCCTGTGTAGAGATCGACGGCCTTCTGGAACTCGGGCGTGTCGAAGTCGATCATCCCGTCGGCATCCACGACGTCCCCGCCCTGGTCCCAGGTCATCACCACGGGGAGCGCGCTGTCCCACTGCGGGATGTAGTACCCGTACTGGCCGTCCCCGCGCCCTGCGAGCGTCTCGGCATCCGCGCGCAGCTCGTCCCAGGTCGCCGGCGGCGCGTCGATGCCCGCCTCGGCGAGGATGTCGGTGCGCGTGAAGAGCACGCGAGTGTCGGACACCCACGGGAGCGAGACGACCTTCCCGCCGATGGCCGTGGCCTCGCCCGCGACGCCGTCGAGGAAGTTGTCGGCCGCGAGATGCGGGTAGTCGGCCACCGTGTCGGCGTCGAGCTCGAGGAGCGCGCCGCTGTCGGCGAAGGTCCGGAGCTTCGACACTCCGATCTGGAGGACGTCGGGCCCCTCGCCGGACGCGACGGCCGTGGTGAACTTCTGATCGATCGCATCCCAGGGGACGGCCACCGTCTCGACGTCGACGCCGGACTCCTCCTCGAACGGCGCGACGAGGGCATCGAAGTTCGCCGAGCTGTCGCCCATGACCCAGACGGTCAGGCTCCCCGGGTCGGCGGGGTCATCGGGGTCGGCGGCCGGAGTCGATGTGCAGCCGGCGAGGGCGAGGGCACCGACCGCGATCAGCGCGGGTGCCGTGAAACGGATGCTCTTCATTGAGGTTCCTTTGCAGAAGGGCCGCGCATGCGGCGATGCGACGCGCGGAGGCTGTGGCGGGCTCGGGCTCGCGCCCACGCACAGTCTCCCGCTTATTCTTCGCCTTTGTCAAGCATGAAGAATAAGTGAAGATCCGTATTCAGGCGACCGGCTCGGACGCCTCCCGCGCGTGCCGACCGGCGGCGCGCACGGCACCGATCGACGCCGCGATGACGAGGCCGATGCCGACGACCTCGAGGACGCTCAGGTGCTGGCCCAGGAGGAGGAACCCCGCGAGCGACGCCGTCGCCGGGGCGAGACTCATCAGGATCGCGAACGCGGATGCCGGAAGCCGCCGCAGCGCGACGAGCTCCAGTGCGTACGGGATGGTCGAGCTCAGCACGGCGACGGCGGCGCCGAGGGCGAGGAAGTCGGGACGCAGCAGCATGCCGCCGGCGCTCGCGATGCCGAACGGCAGCGAGACGAGCGCGCCCACCGTCATCGCGAATGCCAGTCCGTCCAGCCGCGGGAAGGCGGCCCCGACCTGAGCGGATGCCAGGATGTACAGCGCCCAGCTGACCGCCGCCCCGAGCGCGAACAGCACCCCGAGCAGGTCGAGCCGGTCCCAGCCTCCCCCGCCGAGGGCGACGACCCCGGCCAGCGCCAGGGCCGCCCAGAGCCACGCCGACGCGCGACGGCTCGCCACGATCGACAGGACCAGCGGGCCGAGCACCTCGATCGTGACGGTCACCCCGAGCGGAAGCCGCTGCAGTGCGAGGTAGAAGAACCCGTTCATGATCGCGAGGACGAGCCCGAAGCGGATCACCGCGAACCACGACGCGCGTGTGTGACCGCGCCAGCGCGGGCGCGCGATGAGCAGCAGCACGACCGCCGAGAAGACGAGGCGGAGCATGACCATGCCGAGCGGACCCGCCTGCGGGAACAGCTGGTAGGCGAGCGCCGCGCCGACCTCCTGGCAGGCGAGGCCGATGACCACCAGCCCGACGGCTGAGGTGGCGCGGGCGTTCACGGCAGCGGGCAGATGGCGTCGTCGACGATGGCGTCGGCGAAGGTCTCGGCCTTCCACGGGAGGCCGGCTTCGGGAGCGGTCTGCCCCTCGGCGGCCGGGGCCTTGGACGCCAGTGCGGCCAGCTGCCACGCGAGCTGGCGGGGCACCTGGCCCCCCGCGCGGGAGTTGTTGAGCACGAGGACCACGGACAGGCCGGTCTCGGCATCCGCGTAGGCCGCCGTGAGATAGCCGGGGACGGCGCCGGACGCGCCGATGAGGGTGCCGCCCTGGAATGCGCCGCCGGCGGCGGTGAACCACGACGGTGCGGTAGCCGAGATCGGCAGCGGCTCGGCGAATCGGGCCTCGACGTCGTAGGAGCGCGCGCCGAGGGCGACCGACTGGATGTAGTCGCTCAGGTCGCCCACGGTCGAGACGGCTCCCCCGGCGGTGGACGCGGTCGTCGGCGACAGCGCGGTGAGGTCGGCCGGGGCGGCGCAGTTGGGCTTGCCCTTCGAGTTGCGGGAGCGCAGCGCGTTCAGCCAGTTCTCGGAACCGGCCGTCGTCGACGGGAGCGAACTGGCATCCATGCCGAGCGGCTCGAACACGTACTCGGAGAAGAGCTCGGCCGAGGACTTCTGCCCGGCGCGCTCGAGCGCGAGACCCAGCAGGAGGTAGCCGGTGTCCGAGTCGCGGAACGCGGCGCCCGACTCTCCCTTGACCCCCTTGGCGACCCCGTAGGCGACGAGCTCCTTCGCGGCCCAGGTGCGCGGCGGATTGATGTACCAGCGGGTGGCGACCTCGTCGGCGTAGCTGCCGAGTCCGCTCGAGCTGTCGCAGAGCTGGCCGAGCGTGATGGTCGCAAGCGACGGATAGCCGCTCAGCCAGTCGCCGAGCGCATCGTCGACCGACACGATGCCGCGAGCGGCCATGCCGTAGAGCACGTCGCAGGTCATCGTGCGCGTGACGGGTCCGGCGCGGAACTTCATGTCCGCCGAGACCGCCGGGCCCTCGGGCGTCGTGGTGCCGAGCGCCTGTGTCCACACTCCCGACCAGGGTGCGCGCACCTCGACGATCGCGCCGGTCGAACCGGTCGCCGCCATCGCGGTCTCGACCGCCGCCTGCAGCTGCTCCTGCATGTCGCCGGGGAGCGCGCCGTCGACCTGGGCGATCGGCTCGAGGTCCACGGACGTGCCGGGCGCGCACGCCGTGAGCCCCAGCACCGCGACCGTCAGCACTGCGAGCAGACTGCGTCCACGATGACTGCGCGGCATCCGTCACCCCCCGATGAGTATCGGCTTCCAGCCTACGACATAGCTCTGCGGCGTCCCGGGTGGGGGCGCGGATGCCGGAGGGCTGCCGGACGATCGCTGTGCGAAAGTGTCCTCATGACCCACGTCTTCGACGATGCGACCCTGCGCGGCGTGCTCGGCCACATGAACAACGACCACACCGACGACAACGTCCTCATCGCCCGGGCGTTCTCCGCGGTGCCCGACGTGGTGTCGGCGGAGATGACGGCGTTCGACGGCGACGGCGGCGACTGGCGGATCACCACGGCGTCGGGCATCGAGGACATCGTGCGGATCCCCTGGCCCGGCGGCTCCATCAGCGAGCGACCCGAGGTGCGGCGGGAGATCGTGGCGCTGTACGACCTCGCCTGCGCGCGGCTCGGCGTGACGCCCCGGCCGCACGAATGAAACCTTCAGGTTAGCTGTACCTAACTTCCGCTATGCTCGTGCCCATGGCCGAGCTGATCCCGTTCTCCACCGCTCTGCGCACCCGTTCGTCGTCCGCCCACGCGGGCAGCGAGCACGCCGGCTTCATGGCCGACCTCATGCGTGGACAGGGCACGCGTGACGACTACGTCGCCCTCGTCGTCCAGCACTGGTTCATCTACGAGGCGCTCGAGGCGGCGGCCGAGCGGATGAAGGCCGACCCGGTCGCGGCCACGTTCATCAGCGAGAAGCTCACCCGTCTCCCCGCGCTCGAAGCCGACCTCGATTTCCTCATCGGCGCCGACTGGCGCGCGCGCGTCGAGCCGCTGCCGACCACGCGACGCTACGTCGACCGCATCCGCCAGGTCGCCGCGACGTGGGCGGGAGGCTTCGTCGCGCACCACTACACCCGCTACCTCGGCGACCTGTCGGGCGGGCAGTTCATCGGCCGGCTGATGGCGCGCCAGTTCGGCTTCGAGACGAACGGCATCGGGTTCTACCTGTTCGCCGACATCGCCGATCCGAACGCCTTCAAGGAGGTCTACCGCGAGCAGCTCGACGCCGCCCCCTGGGACGCGGCCGAGCAGGAGCGCGTGATCGACGAGGTGCTCGTGGCGTACCAGTTCAACACCGACCTCTTCACGGACCTCGCCGCGGCGAAGACGGCCGCCCAGACCGCCTGACCCGTCGTCGTCAGCCTCCCGCGGCCCGCACCCCCGCCATGAAGCGGCGGACGTCGGGGTCGACGAGGATGTCGCTCGGCCGGAGCGGCCGGCTGAGATAGAGGCCGTCGAGACTTGTCAGGCGCGACAGCGCCACATAGGTCTGGCCGGGGGCGAACGCACCCGACCCGAGATCGACGATCGCGCGGTCGTACGTCTTCCCCTGCGACTTGTGGATCGTCACCGCCCACGCCAGCCGCAGCGGGAACTGCGTGAACTCGGCGACGATGTCGCGGGTGAGCTTCCTGCTGCCGGGGTCGTACGCGTAGCGGAAGCGTTCCCAGACGGCCGGCTCGACGTCGTGCTCCTCGCCGTCGATCTCCACCCGCACCGTGCCGCCCGCGATCCGGGTCACCGTGCCGATCGACCCGTTCACCCAGCGCGGCCCGCCGCCCTTCCCCGGCCCGATGCCGCCGAGGTCGTTGCGCAGGAACATCACCTGCGCGCCCACCTTCAGCTGCAGCTCGGCATCCGCGGGGTAGTTCTCCCCGCGTCCGAAGTCGCCGCTCACGTCGGCGCGCGCCCGCTGCACGGGCCCGGGCAGCGCGTCGAGGTGACGCTGGTTGATGCGGTTGACGATGTCGTTGCGCGTGGCGAGCGTGATGATCGGCGGCTCGCCGTCGACGGGCTCCGGCACGGGACGCGCTCCGGCCGTGTTGAGCTTCTCGGCGATGTCAGCCGTGACGATGCCGTGACGCACGGCGTTCAGCATCGCCTTGAACCCGACGTCGGACTGCCGGTGGATCTCCCGCAGCTCCTTGATGTGGAGGGGCGCGCCGACGCGTCCGAGGTCGAGGAGACCGTCCGAGCGGATCGCCCCGCCGCCCAGCCCGGTCCCCGAGCCGAGCCCGGTCCCCGAGCCGAGCCCGGTCCCCGAGCCTGTCGAGGGGCCGGCCCACACCTGCGCGTCGAAGAACCAGAACGAGCGGTAATGGTCGTTGATGTAGCGCAGCTCGTCACCCCGCGGCGGCACCGGTGACAGCTGGTACGGATCGCCGAACATCACGATCTGCACACCGCCGAAGGGCTCGGACCGGCGGCGCCGGGCCTGCCGCAGCGAGCGGTCGATGGCATCCATCAGGTCGGCGTTCACCATCGAGATCTCGTCGATGACGAGCGTGTCGATCGCGTTCATGATCTTGCGCGCGGGCTCGGACTGCTCGAGCTCGCTGTCGGCGATCAGCCCGATCGGCAGACGGAACAGCGAGTGGATCGTCTGACCCTCGACGTTCAGCGCCGCCACCCCGGTGGGCGCGCAGACGGCGATCTGCTTGTGCGTGTTCCAGGCGAGATGCTGCAGCAGCGTCGACTTGCCGGTTCCGGCGCGACCCGTGACGAAGACGTGGTCCCGGGTGTCCTCGATCAGGCGGAAGAGCTCCTCCTGTTCGGAAGACAGGGCCGGGATGCTCACCGGAACCATGCTAGTTGTCAGGGTGGGTTTCCTAGACTGACACGGTGGAGGATGCGACGAGCGGGACCCGGGCGGTGCAGGATGCCGTTCCCGGCGACCCGTCGCGGGCTGCCGACTCGGCCGCGCCCTCGGTCCGCTCGGCCCGCACGGCCCGCACGGCCCGCACGGCCCGCACGTCCCGCCGGCCCCGCTCCCGCCGGCGCTCCGTCGCCTTCGACCTGACCGCCCTCGCCGTCGTGGGCGTGCTGCTGATCGGCGCGCTCGCGGCCACGGGCGCCGTGCTCTACCAGCAGCTCTACAGCCCCGCGGCGTTCGTCTCGCGCTACCTCGACCTCCTCGCCCAGGGCCGCGCCGCCGATGCGCTCGCGATCCCGGGCGTCCGGGTCGACTCCGCCGAGCTCGAGGACGCGGGCCTGCCGACGGATGCCGCCGACGCCCTGCTCCGCCAGGCGGCCCTCGCTCCGCTGGACGACGTCGAGGTCGTCGAGGTCGTCGAGGAGGACGGCGTCTCGTCCGTCACGGTCGAGTACGATGCGGGACCGCACCGCGGACGCTCCACCTTCGCCGTGGAGCAGGCGGGGATGATCGGGGTCGTCCCGTCGTGGCGGTTCGCGACCACGCCGCTCGCCGTCATCGACCTCACCGTCCGCGGCGCCATGCAGTTCTCCGTCAACGGCTTCGAGGTCGACAAGCGCCAGGTGCTCGTCGCCGGCGCCGACGCAGACCCCCTCGACCCGGTCTCCCTCCTCGTCTTCTCCCCCGGTCTCTACTCGATCGCCGTCGACACGGCCCTGTCCGCGAGCCCCGGCGTCGCGGTGCTGTCCGACAAGCCGCGCGCCGAGATCCCCGTCGACCTGCAGACCGAGGCGACCGAGAAGTTCGTCGCCGTCGTGCAGGAGAAGGTCGAGGCGTTCCTCGACGAATGCGCGACCCAGCAGGTGCTCCAGCCCACGGGGTGCCCTTTCGGCTTCCTCGTCCGCAACCGCGTCGTCGACGTGCCGACCTGGTCGATCGCCGAGCAGCCCGTCGTGTCGCTCGTGCCCGACGGCGCCGACTGGAGCATCCGCCGCACCCAGGCCGTGGCGCACATCGAGGTCGACATCCAGTCGATCTACGACGGCTCGATCCGCCACGTCGACGAGGACGTCCCGTTCTTCCTCGACGGCGACATCACGGTGCTCCCCGACGGCACGGCATCCATCACGGTCTCCTCGGCCGACTGACGACGGCCGGGGTCAGCGCCGGGCGTCGCGCTCGGCGAGGGCCGCGAGTCGGGCGTTGTACTCCTCGAGCTCCGCGTCGCCGGTGCGATCGGCGTGCCGGTCGGAGCGCCGCTGGGCGCGCTCGTCCGAGCGGCTCCACTGGATGGCGACGACGATCGCGAGGATCAGCGTGGGGATCTCGCCGATCGACCAGGCGATGCCGCCGCCGGTGTACTGGTCGACGAGCGGCGGGTCGCCCCAGGTGCGACCCATGGCGCCGAACCAGTCGGCGACGAAGAGCCCGGATGCCATCATGATCGCGATGCCGAAGAACGCGTGCATCGCCATCACGCCGATGAGCGTGACGAGGCGGAACGGGTAGGGCAGCCGGTACGGCACCGGGTCGATGCCGACGAGCGACTGCACGAACAGATACCCCGAGATGAGGAAGTGCGCGACCATCCACTCGTGCCCGAGGTGGTCGTACAGCGACCACCGGAAGAGGTCGCTGTAGTAGAACGCCCAGAGCGACCCGATGAACATCGCGGCCGCGAACAGCGGATGAGTGATCACCCGCGAGAACGGGGTGTGCACCGCCCAGAGCACCCATTCGCGCGCGCCGCGGGTGTCGTCCTCGCGCTTGCGCACGGCACGGGCGACCAGCGAGACGGGTGCGCCGAACACCAGGCAGAGGGGGATCGCCATCGACAGCAGCATGTGCCCGACCATGTGCACGCTGAAGAGGTAGTCCTGGTAGGCGTTGACCGGCCCGCACGTGACCCAGAGCAGGAGCAGGAGGCCCGCGACCCAGAGCACCGTGCGGTGGAGCGGCCAGCGGTCGCCGCGACGGCGCAGGCGCCACACTCCCGCGAGGTAGAAGAAGAGTCCGAACCCGACGGCGAACGCCCACAGCGGATCGACGTCCCACGCCGTCAGCCAGCGCTCCGGGGTGAGCTCCGGAGGAAGAACCGATCCGGTCAGCACCTGCGCGGGCGTCTGCACTTCGGGGAGGCGCGTGTCGACGGCTGGGGGCGTGCGCGCCAGCGCCGCGGCCGCTCCGCTGGCGATGCCCATGAAGGCGAGCTCGAGCGCGATGAGCCCCCAGAAGACGCGCGCCGCGGCATCCTGCGCCAGCCGCTCGATGAGCCGCCGCCGGTACCAGGCGCCCAGCACCCCCATCGCGAGGAGCGCGAACACCTTGACGAGCAGGAGGATGCCGTACGGCGTCGCCAGCTGGGCGATCCCCACCCCGCCGGCGAGGGCGCGCATCGTGCCCGACAGCGAGACGACGACGAAGGCGGCCAGGGCGATGCTGGAGTACCGGCCGAGCACCGCGGGCATGCCGGCGCGGCCGAGGACCGGACGGATGACGACGAGCAGCAGCAGCCCGCCGAGCCACACGGCCGCCGCGACGATGTGGATCGCGAGCGTCATGACGGCGGTGTTGTGGTTCGCCTCGTCGCCGGCATGACCTTGCGTGGCCATCGGGACGAGGGCCGCGACCGCGAGCCCGGCGATGACGAGGGTGGACGTCCAGCCTCGCACGGCGAAGGTGAGGACCGTCAGCACGGCGCCGGCGATCGTCGTGATGAGCCACGCGCGGCCGAACTCGGTGTCGACGAGGTAGCGGCCGAGCTGCTGGCCGAACTGGGCGTCGGCGCTCGGCGCCTGGTTGAAGACGCTGAGGAACGTGAGGTAGGCGGTGACCGCCGAGGCGACCGTGAAGACCGCGGCCGAGACGGATGCCGTGTCGAGCGCGGCGTCGAAGGAGCGCTCCCCGGCCCGCAGGGCGAAGAGGGCGAGGACGAGCGAGCCGACCATCCCCGCGGCGGTGAGGTTGACGACGAGCTTCGCGGCGGGGAGCCCCCACCGGACGACCGGTCCCGGATCACCGGTGACGAGCGGGGCGGCGCCGCCTCCGTACGCGAGCCCGAGCAGAAGGGCCACCAGCGCGGCCGCGACCAGGATGACCGGCCCGGCGACACGGAGCGCGCGCGAGTTCACCTCTCCAGCGTAGTTCGCGTGCGGGACGCCGCCGTCACGCGGGGCGCACGACGAAGGGGGATGCCGATGGCATCCCCCTTCGGTGCAGCGAACTGCCGGCGGCGGTCTTACTTGACAGCAGCCTTGAGCTTCGAGCCCGCGGTGACCTTGACGCGCTTGCCCGCGGGGATCTTGATCTCCGCACCCGTCTGCGGGTTGCGGCCCGTGCGAGCCGAGGTCTCGACCTGCTCGAACGCGATCCAGCCGGGGATCGTGACCTTGTCACCCTTGGCGACGGCCTCGGAGACGGTCGAGAACAGCGCGTCGAGCACGCCCGAGACAGCGGACTGGCTCTGGCCCGTCGCGGATGCGATGCTGGTGACGAGCTCGGTCTTGGTGATAGCCATGGGGTTGTCCTCCAGACGGCGATGGCCGCCTTCAGTTACTTCGGACCGGACGGCTGACGCCGCCGGCTGGTCGGTTGGACCGCCCCCGAATATACCCAGGATCCGCGTGATTCCGCGGATTTCCGCCGCGTGGAGGCGGTTTGCACGGCGTGTCGCGCCCGATTGGTCGTTCCATGACGTTTTCAGCCCCGTTTCGGGGTTCCGCTTTCCCTCTTGCCCATCCCACGGGGTCTGGCCGAACCCACACGATCCGGGCGGTCCAGAGCGTGTGGGTTCGTACGGATCGTGTGGGTTCGCGCGGCCGCAGGGCCGTATGGCTTGCGCGCTCGGAAGAAGAGGGCGCCGGCGACGGAGGCCGTCAGGGGCGGTGCGCGGCGATGAGCGTGCGCGCGGATCGGGCGAAGACCGGCGCGACGACCTCGGTGCCGTCGAGGTAGCCGCCGACGAGGGCGGCGTCGCGCAGCAGCACGAGAGCGCCCGCCACCTCCTCGGGGTCGCGGAGTCCGGCGGCGGCGGCGAGGTCGCGCAGGGTCGTGCGGAACCAGTCGCGGTGCGTGCCGATGAGCGTCCGCACCGGACCCTCGTCGGGGTACTCCGCGGCGGCGTTGATGAACGGGCACCCGCGCGTGTGGCGCTCCGCGATGTCGGCCTGGATGCCGGCGACCACGAGATCCAGGAGGCCCTCCGGCGCCGCCCCCGACGCGAGCGCCGCGTCGAACAGCGCACGGAGTCCGGCATCCTCGCTCTCGAGATAGGCCAGCACGAGGTCCTCCTTGCCGGCGAACTGCTTGTACAGCGTGGCGCGGGTGACTCCGGCGGTCTCGATGACGCGGTCGACGCCCACCGAATGGATGCCCTCGCGGTAGAAGAGCGCGGTCGCCGCGGCCAGCAGGCGATCGCGCGCCGACAGGCCGGATGCCGCGATCTCGTCGACGTCGACGGGTGCAGTGCTCATCGTCTCATTCTGCGTCATGTCGGTTCCGGCTTCTCTTTCGGGAATAGTCTTGCGTAGATAGAACGTTCGGTCTACCATCAGGATACATCAGCCGGGACCGACCGGCTCCCCGCACCACCACGCACCACCCCTCACCCACACGGACACACCACAAGGAGCACGACATGAACACCTCGACCAAGACCCCCATCGTCCTCATCCACGGCCTCTGGATGACCCCGAAGAGCTGGGACACCTGGGCCGACCGCTTCCGCGCCGCCGGTCACCAGGTCATCGTCCCCGGCTGGCCCGGCATCGACGACCGCTCGGTGGAGGACATCCGGCGCAACCCCGAGGCGCTGAAGGGCATCGGCATCCGCGAGATCGTCGACCACTACGAGCGCATCATCCGCGCGCTGCCGGAGAAGCCGATCATCATGGGTCACTCGTTCGGCGGCCTCTTCACGCAGATGCTGGCCGACCGCGACCTCGGCGTCGCCTACGTCGGCGTGACGCCGGGGCAGCCTGCGGGCATCACGACGCTGCCGCTCTCGACACTGTGGACGGGCACCCCGATCCTGTCCAACCCCTTCGGCAAGAACGGCGCGAAGCCGCTGTCGAAGCGCCACTTCCACTTCACGTTCGGCAACGACCTGCCCCGCGCCGCCTCCGACGAGCTGTGGGAGCAGTACGCCGTGAACTCATACAACCGGGTGTTCTTCGAGGGGGTCGCCGCCGCGTTCAACGAGAAGGGCGGCGCGTCACACGTCGACTACGGCCGCACCGACCGGGCGCCGCTCCTCATCATCACGGGAGAGATCGACCACGTCGTCCCGCCGGCCATCGGCGAGGCCATCGTGAAGAAGTACCGCAGCACCGGCAGCCCGGCCGTCGTCGACTACCGCGAGTTCCCGGGCCGCAGCCACCGCATCGTCAGCCAGGACGGCTGGGAGGAGGTGGCCGACTTCGCCCTCGACTGGGCGACCTCGCACGCCGTCGCAGCCTGACCGACCCCGCTTCCGCGGAACGCAGAAGGCCGGAACCCCGAGGGGCTCCGGCCTTCGCTGCTGTGCGAGTGCTTACCAGCTGGACTTGGTCACGCCGGGCAGCTCGCCACGGTGCGCCATGTCGCGGAAGCGGACACGCGAGATGCCGAACTTCGACAGGTGGCCGCGCGGGCGGCCGTCGATGGCGTCGCGGTTGCGCAGACGCACCGGCGACGCGTTGCGCGGGAGCTTCTGCAGACCGACGCGGGCGGCCTCGCGGGCCTCGTCGGTCGCGTTCGGGTCGACGAGCGTCTTCTTCAGCTCGGCGCGCTTCTCGGCGTACCGGGCCACGACCTCTTCGCGCTGGTTGTTGCGCGCGATCTTGCTCTTCTTGGCCATGAGATCAGCGCTCCTCTCGGAATTCGACGTGCTTGCGGATCACCGGGTCGTACTTCTTGAGCACGATGCGGTCGGGGTTGTTGCGGCGGTTCTTGCGCGTCACGTAGGTGTACCCCGTGCCGGCGGTCGAACGCAGCTTGATGATCGGACGGACGTCCTGAGCCTTCTTCGCCATTAGAGCTTCACACCCTTCGCGAGGAGGTCCTTCACGACCGACTCGATGCCGCGGGCGTCGATGACCTTGATGCCCTTAGCCGAGACGTTCAGCTTGATGTTGCGACCAAGCGAAGGAACGTAGTAGGTCTTCTTCTGCACGTTCGGGTCGAAGCGGCGCTTCGTCCGGCGGTGCGAGTGCGAGATGTTGTGACCGAAGCCGGGAACTGCTCCAGTCACCTGGCACACTGCTGCCATAGTGATGTCTCCCTTATGCCCCTGATGAGGCAGTTACCGTGAGGCCGGACGGCCCCACCCAAGATCCCTTGTCTGCATCCCGTGACACACGCGATCCCCGCCCGGATGTTCCGGTCGTTGAGCGAACGAAGTGAGACGAAACGCGAACTGCGTGCTGGAGTGCGCGCAGACGAAGAGTCAGTCTAGCACGTGCGGCGTGTCGCCTTGACGGATGCCGGGCGTCACGGCCGTGGACGGTACCGCTCCACCAGCAGGTCGGCGAGCTCGTCGTAGTGCGCGTCGGTCGTCTGCGCCTCGGGGTGCGCGTCGTACCACTCGATGATCTCCCGCGCGCCGCGCGCGAAGGGCACAGTGGTGCCGCCGGTGTCGAAGCCCGGGACGATCCGCCCGATCTTCGTGTTGTCGAACACCGCCGAGTGGGTCTTGTCGCCCAGCAGCGCCGCGCCCCACTCCGCATCGAGCGCCGCGATGGCATCCGACGGGACGTGCACGAGATCGGGCTCGGCCACCCCGGCCGCGTGCGCGAGCTCGGTGTAGATCCGGTTCCAGGTCGGCGCTTCGCCGCCGGTGATGTGGAACGGCTCGCCGATGGCATCCGCTCGCCCGAACAGCCCCACGAAGCCGCGGGCGAAGTCGGTGCTGTGGGTGAGGGTCCACAGGGACGTGCCGTCGCCGTGGACGATCACGGGCTTGCCGGCGCGCATGCGCTCGATCGCGGTCCAGCCGCCGTCGATGGGGAGGAGCGTCGCGTCGTACGTGTGCGAGGGCCGCACGATCGTCATCGGGAAGCCCGTCTCGCGGTAGGCGGCGACGAGGGCGTCCTCGCACGCGATCTTGTTGCGCGAGTACTCCCAGTGGGGGTTCCGCAGCGGCGTGGACTCGGTGATCGGCAGGTGCGTCGGCGGCGTCTGATAGGCCGACGCCGAGCTGATGAAGATGTACTGGCGCGTCCGGCCGGCGAACAGCCGCAGGTCGGTCTCGATGTGCGCGGGCACGAAGGCGAGGAACTCCGCCACGACGTCGAACTCCAGACCCTCGAGCGCCACACGGACGGAGTCCTCGTCGCGGATGTCGCCGCGGTGCACCGTGACCCCCTCCGGCACCGTCCGCCGCTGCTCGCGACCCCGGTGGAGCAGGTGCACGTCGTGCCCCTGGCGGACCGCCTCGGCGACGCACGCCGTGCTGATGATCCCCGTGCCCCCGATGAACAGCACCCGCAACGCCGACATGGCGCCTCCTCTTCGTCGTCGAATTCCGTCGCCTCCAGCATCACACGCGGGAGGGGTCAGCCGGCCGCGTCCGCCGCGCCCCGCCCCCAGCGGAACGCCGACACCGTGGCATCCCCCGTGATCCAGAACCGCCACGGGAAGGCGGCGGTGCCCGCGATCCCCGCGACGCCCACGCGCGGCCCCGTCGACACGTCGGCCAGCGGGACCGCCGGCAGGAGCAGGCGCGCGACGGCGCCCGCGCGCTCCTCCCCCGTGACGGCGTCGATGCCGTCGTGGCGCGGATGCCGCAGGCCGACGGCGTCGCCCAGCCGGCCGGGACCGCGCGCGAGGTCGCGGACCGTGCGGGCCGCCGGCCGGCGGAGCGCCGCGGCATCCGCTCCTTCGACGACCTCGCCGCCGCGGAGCAGGATTCCGCCGGCGACGCCCGCAGGCCCCGAGACGACGTTGACGCACGAGTGGATGCCGTGGCTCAGATAGACGTAGAGGTGCCCGGCCTCGCCCCACATGGTGGCGTTGCGCGCCGTCGGTCCGCTCCGGGCGTGCGACCCGGGGTCGGGCACGGGACCGGTGCCCTGGCCGTGGTAGGCCTCGACCTCGGTGATCCGGACGGCGACCGTCGCCCCGTCGGCCGTGACCCGCAGGAGCCCGCCGAGCAGGCGCGGGGCCACCTCGACGGGGAGGTCCTGCAGGGCCTCGCGCGTCGCGGGGATCAGCGCGGGGCTCACGGCCGCGGCCCCGACTGGCACCAGGAGATGTCGAAGCCGCGGAGGGCGACGACCTCGGCGCCGTCGTCGAGCGAGACGACATGGGTCTGGAGACGCTCGGGCAGCGGCAGCTGGTAGCCGTCGTACGCGTTGTCGACGATCTCGGGCGCGACGAGGAGCGCCGCGTAGCGGCCGCTCGGCGAGACGCACGCCTGCATGAGACTCGCGTCGGCGGGGACGTCGAAGACCGTCCGCGCCGCGCCCTCGGCGTCGACGACGGCGACCGAGGTCGACTCGACCGGGATCCCCGCGGCGTCGAGCTTCGACAGCACCCGGACGGTGTCGCCCGATCCGTCGGGCATGCCGATGACCGACCAGGCCTGTCCGAGCGCGTCGTCGGTGGGCGGCAGGTCGGTCTCGTCTGCCGTCGCGAGGTCGATCGCGACGAGTCCGCTCACGCGCTCGACGATCGCCGTCGCCGATCCGCGCGCGATCCCGTCGATGGCGATGGCGTTGCCGAGGGCGACCGGGGCCCCCTCGGAGGGGACGAGGGTGAGCGAGCCGTCGAACGTCAGCAGGAGCATGCTGTCGGTGCCGGGCACGAACCGCCAGTCGTCGACGCGGGAGTCGCCGCCCTCGCGCTCGACCATCACGGGCGGCTCGTCGCCCCGCGACGCCGAGAGGGATGCCGTGAACAGCGCGGCCTCCCGCCCGGAGTCCGCGCCGATGTCGGCGTCGGTGAAGAGGTAGCCGACGAGGTTCCCGCGGTCGGCGCTCTGGAGGTCGGTGACGGTGCCCTCGCCCGGCAGCGGCAACTCGCGCTCGCCGTCGCCCTCGAGGTCGGTGACGATGAGGTGCGACAGGCCGGCGTCGTCGACCGTCGACATCACGAGATGCCCGGCGGTGGCGCGGAAGTCCTCGATGTGCGGGTGCGTGAACACCGGCACCGCGGCATCACCCGCGAGGTCGGTGCGATAGACCGTGTCGCCGCTCGCCTGGCGCTGGAGGATGAAGACCTGGAGAGGCGGGGTCGAAAGCGTCCGCTCGATCGTCACGGCGGGCCCGCCGCCGAGCCCCGTGACCCCTTCGATCCGCACGGTGTAGTCGGTGTCGTCCCACAGCGGCAGCGCGAAGCGCAGCCCGACGCTGCGCCCCGAGGTGTCGACGGTGAAGTCGGCCGCCGGCGTCACGCTGACCTGCGAGGAGTCGACCTCGTCGAGCGACTGGCTCGTCGTGAAGATGACGCGCGAGCCGGATGCCGTGACCGCCGCGTCGGGATCGAACTGCACGCCGGTCACCCGCGGTCCCTGCACGGTCGTGAGCGCCGCGCCGCCGAGACCCAGCACCGCCAGGACGCCCACGACGACCGCGAACGCGCCCGCGAAGGCGCGACCGCGGCGCCGTCGTGAACGACCGCGCCGTGTCGCGGCATCCGCACCGCCCCGTGCCGGTTCAGGACTCACGAGTGCCGGCTCAGTACTCATACGGGTCCCGGGGCTCGTCGATCGCGGCCACCGACGACGCCTCGACCTGCAGGCGTCCGTCGACGTCGCGGATCGTTCCCGTCACAGTGACCCACTGTCCCGTCTCCTGCCCGCCGCCCGACGCCGAGCCGGCGAGCGCGATCGGCACGCTGGCGGGCTGCGCGTCGATGACGCAGTGGGTGATGACGAGTCGCGTGAGACCGAAGCCGCCGTCCTCGGGGGTGACGAATCCGGTGAGCGTGACCTCGTCGCCATCGAACGCCTCGGGGTTCGTGGCGGTCGCGAACACGCTCGCCCACTCGCCGACGCCGAAGGATGCCGTGTCGCCGGTCGCGGCGAGCGCGACGGTGTCGGCGCCCTGGAACAGCGGGGGCGCGCCGGTGTCGCGCGACATCGCGAGCTCGGCCGAGAGCGTCGCCGGCGGCACGAGGACGATCGCCGCCACGATGCCGGTCGCCAGCACGCCGCCGGTGACGATCGCCGCGCCGCCGAGCGCCGCGAGAGGCCGGGCGGCGACCGGATGACCGTCGGCATCGTGACCGTGATCGGCGGCGTCCGCGTGGCCGTGGCCGTCGGCATCCGCATGGCCGTGATCGTGGCCGTGGTCGGCCTCGGCGCCGAGCGGGAGGGCGAAGCTGGCGGCGGCGCCGACGAGGACGAGCACCGACATCGACACCGCGAACACGCTCGAGGAGGGGTTGATGTAGAGGGCCAGCTGGTCGGTCAGCGCGAGCGCGATCGTCGTCGCGGCGAGGCCCGAAGCGAGGCCCACTCCCAGCAGACGCGTGCCGAAGCGGCCGAGAAACTCACGCAAGGAGGTTCACCACCCCTCCGACGGCGACGGCGAACAGCACGACGATCACCACGAGCCCCGCGAGCACCTTCGTGCGGAAGGTCGTCCGCAGCAGGGCGAGCATCTTGACGTCCACGAGCGGGCCCACCAGCAGGAAGGCGACGATCGACCCCGGCGTGAACGTCGACGCGAATGACAGGGCCACGAAGGAGTCGACGTTCGAGCAGATCGAGACGATCATCGCGAGCGTGATCATCGCGACGATCGAGAGGACCGGGTTCGACCCGATCGCGAGGAGCGCGTCGCGGGGCACGATCACCTGCACGGCTCCGGCGAGCGCCGACCCGATGACGAGCGCCGGCATGACGGCACGGAGCTCGACGACGAACTGCGCGAGACTGCGCCGACCCCGGCCGGACGTCAGGCTCTCGGCATCCGCGATCTCGCACGTCGCGCGGAACCGGTCGGTGAGGAGTGCATCGGGGTCGGGGTGGCGGCTGTACAGCCAGCCGATCAGGTTGGCGACGACGTACCCGCCGACCAGCCGGGCGATGAGGATGCCGTCGTCGAACCCGAACGCCTGGTGCGTCGTGATGATGACGATCGGGTTCACGATCGGCGCGGCGATGAGGAACGTCAGCGCCTCGGGCACACGGAATCCGCGCATCAGCAGGCCGCGTGCGAACGGCACGTTGCCGCACTCGCACACCGGCACCAGCATGCCCAGCAGCGACAGGACGGCGCGGCGGCCCCAGGGGTTCCGCGGCATCCATCGCTCGATCGCCCCCGGCGGCACCCACACCTGCACGACGATCGACAGGATCACGCCGAGCACGACGAACGGCAGCGACTCGATGAGGACGCTGAGCGCGAGCGTGAGGCCGTCCTGCGCGCGGGTCGGGAGCTCGGCGCCGGGCGCCAGCACGGCTACCACGACGAGCAGGCCGACGACGGCGGCACCGGCCGCGATCAGCCCGGCGGTGCGACGCGTGCCGGTCGGCGCGGGGCGGAGGTCAGTCGTCACGGCCCGCCGCGGCGGTGCACGTCGCGCACAGTCCGAAGATGTCGACGACGTGCTCGGCGCGGGTGAAGCCGTGGGCGGCGGCCGTGCGCTGGGCCCACTCCTCGACGTCGGTCGCCTGGATCTCGACCGTCGTGCCGCAGCTGCGGCAGATGAGGTGGTGGTGGTGCCCCTCGCTGGAGCACGCGCGGTAGATGGCCTCGCCCTCGGGGCTCTGCAGCTGGTCGGCCTCTCCGCTCGCGGCGAGGGTCGCCAGGGCGCGGTACACCGTGGCCAGGCCGATGCCCGTGTTGTCGTCGCGGAGCGCGGCGTGGAGGTCCTGCGCGCTCACGAAACCGGCGGTGTCGGAGAGCGCCGCACGCACGCGATCGCGCTGCCAGGTGTTGCGCTGAGCCATGCCCGGGAGTCTACCGCCGCCGTTTCAGAGGCGGCTGAGAGGAGCGGCGGCACCGGGCGGCTGCGCGCGGCGGCTGCGCGGCGGCCCCGGGCGGCTGCGCGCGGCGGCTGCGCGCGGCGGCTGCCCGCGGCGGCTGCGCGCGGCGGCTGCGCGTAACTCCGGCGATTCGGCGCGGACCGGCCGGTGACAGCCGATTTCGGCCGCGCGGGGCCGGCGTTTCCGGAGTTGTGCACCGTCAGCGGCCCGCACTCGCACGCTCTCGCCCGCACTCGCACACGGCGGCGGTGGCCCGGCGGCGGCGAGCGCGGGGGTCAGGCGGCGCGGACGACCCGGCCGCGGCGGGCACCGACGGCGCGGCAGACGAGGTAGATGAGGAACGAGATCGTCGTGATGTAGGGGCTCACGGGGAGGGTCCCCATGACGGCGAGGAGGATGCCGCCGACCGCCGCCGTCACTCCGAACAGCGCCGACAGGACCGGCACGGCGACCGGACCGGTGGCGACGCGCATGGCCGCCGCGGCGGGCGTCACGAGGAGCGCCATCACGAGGAGCGCGCCGATGATGTGCACCGCGACGGCGACGACGAGGCCCAGCAGCAGCATGAAGCCGAGCGACACCGCGGTCGTGGGCACGCCGCGGGCGGCGGCCGACTGGGGGTCGAGGGAATCGAACCGGAGCGGCCGCCAGATGAGCAGGAGCGCGATCAGCACGCACGCCGAGATGGCGACGAGCCAGCCGAGCTGCGCGTTCTGCACCGAGACGATCTGGCCCGTCAGCAGGCTGAACCGGTTGGCGCTGCGTCCGTCGTAGAGCGAGAGGAAGAGGATGCCGAGGCCGAGGCCGAACGGCATGAGCACGCCGATGATCGAGTTGCGATCCCGTGCGCGCGCGCCCAGCCAGCCGATGAGCCCCGCGGCGATCAGCGAGCCGACGACGGAGCCGCTCACGACATCGACGCCGATGAGGAGGGCGGCGGCGGCTCCCGCGAAGGACAGCTCGCTGATGCCGTGGACGGCGAAGGCCATGTCGCGCTGCATGACGAAGACGCCGATCAGGCCGCCCACGAGCCCGAGGACCGCGCCCGCCCAGAGCGAGTTGGACACGAGGGCGAGGATCGCGCCGTACTCGGGCAGGCCGCCGAACATGGCATCCCCGATGTCGGACCAGTTCACGCGTGGTCCTCCTCGTGGTGATGGTGGTGCGACTCCTCGGCGTCGGGCGCGCCGACGACGACCAGCCGGTCGCCCGCGCGCAGCACGAACACCGGAGCGCCGTAGAGGTCGGTGAGCACCTCGGAGGTCAGGACGTCCTGGGGCTTGCCGAGGGTGAACCTGCCGTTGGCGATGTAGAGGATGCGGTCGACCCTGCCGAGGATCGGGTTGATGTCGTGGGTGACGAGGAGGACCGCGGCCCCCGTCTTGCGGTGATCGTCGATGAGGCGGACGACCGCCTGCTGATTGGCGAGGTCGAGACTGGTCAGCGGCTCATCGCACAGGAGCAGCTTCGGGTCGTCGGCGAGCGCCTGCCCGACGCGCAGGCGCTGCTGCTCGCCGCCGGACAGCACGCCGACCGGCTGGTCGGCGAACGACGACGCACCGACGGCGTCGATCAGCGCCTCGATGCGCGCGCGATCGCCGCGACGCGGGAACGGGAGTCCGAACCGGTGCCCGTCGACCCCCAGGGCGACGAGGTCGCGTCCGCGCATCGACGTCTCATCGGTGAGCGGCCGCGCCTGCGGGAGGTAGCCGATGCGACGGCTGCCGCGGCGGTGCACCCGCTCGCCGAGGGCGGTGATGGTGCCGGCGCTCAGCGGCTCGAGGCCGAGGATCGCCCGGAGGAGCGTCGTCTTGCCCGAGCCCGACGGGCCGAGCACGGCGACGAGCTCGCCGGGGGCGACGTCGAGGTCGAGCCCGCTCCACAGCTCCCGGTCGCCCCGGCGCAGGGCGGCGCCACGGATCTCGAGCAGGCTCACCGGTTCAGCCTACCGGCGCGCGCCGGCCGCCGGCCGGGCGGATCCACGCGGTCGCCTAACGCGCGTCGAGGGAGTGCCGATAGGAGGAATCACGGAGTCCACGGATGGACTCCCGGGTGTCCAGGAAGGGCTCCCGCTGACCCCAGTCACGGAGGAACACACCATGGGTATGCAGATCAACACCAACGTGTCGGCGCTCAACGCCTACCGCAACCTGTCGAACACGCAGAACGACCTGTCGAAGTCGCTCGAGAAGCTCTCGAGCGGTCTGCGCATCAACCGCGCCGCGGACGACGCCGCCGGTCTCGCGATCTCCGAGGGACTGAAGTCCCAGATCAGCGGACTGAACGTCGCCGCCCGCAACGCCCAGGACGGCATCTCGGTCATCCAGACCGCGGAAGGCGCCCTGACCGAGGTGCACTCGATCCTGCAGCGTGTCCGCGACCTCGCGGTCCAGGCCGGCAACGACTCGAACAACGCCGACTCGCGCACCGCGATCAAGACCGAGATCAACGCGCTGGGCTCCGAGCTCACGCGTCTCGCGTCGAGCACCAACTTCAACGGCATCAAGCTGCTCTCGGGCGGCTCCACGCTGACCTTCCAGGTCGGCGCGGGCAGCACCGCCGCGGAGGACCAGATCGCCATCACGCTCACCGACTTCGCCGGCCTCGGCGCGACCGTGGGCGCGCTCACCGTCGACACGTCGGCGAACGCGCTGGCCACGATCACGGCGATCGACACGCAGATCACGGCGGTCTCGACGGCGCGCGCCAGCTACGGTGCGCTCCAGAACCGCTTCGAGTCGACCATCAACAGCCTCAACGTGTCGGCGGAGAACCTGTCGGCGGCCAACAGCCGCATCCGCGACACCGACATGGCCGCCGAGATGGTCAAGTACACCGCGTCCAACATCCTGTCGCAGGCGGGCACCGCCATGCTCGCGCAGGCCAACCAGTCGAACCAGGGCGTCCTGCAGCTGCTGCGCTGATGCACAGCGCGCTTCAGTGACGCACAGCTTCCGCTGAAAGCACTGGCACAGCTTTTCGCTGAAAGCACTGGGCGGTGGGTCTCGTGGCATCCGCTGCGGGACCCGCCGTCGACTCGGGGACGCTCCACCCGCACGACCGCCGAGAACGCACAGGAGCACGATGTCCACCGCCCTCACCCTCACGCCGCGCCTCCGCTACCTCGCGCGGCGTTTTCGTCGTCTCGACGCGCGGGCGCTCGTCGCGCGGGCCCGGCAGGCGGCGACCCGGCACGACCGGTGGATGCCCGCGGTCGTCGTCGACATGCTGTGGCAGGCGGCGTTCCGGGCCGTCGGGTTCCAGGACTACATCGACTACGACTTCGCGATCCTCACCCGCGCCGAGCGGGCGACCTACATGACGAGCCCCCTGTCGGACCGCCTCGCGATGCAGTTCGACGACCCCGCCTACCGGCACCTGTTCCACGACAAGATCGCGTTCAACGGGACGTTCGACGGGTTCCTGCGCCGCGAGTGGATGGTGGTGACCGAGGCGGGCGCCGATGCGCTCCGGGAGTTCGCCCAGCGCCACGGCACGATCGTGACGAAGGAGCCGCTCGGCCGCGCGGGTCTCGGAGTCCACCGGTACCACGCCGCCGAGGTCACCGACTGGACCGCGTTCCACCGAGGGCTCCTCGCCCGCGGCGAGACCCTCGTCGAGGAGGTCATCCGCCAGCACGACGTGCTCGCGGCGCTGTGCGCCGGCACCGTCAACACGACCCGCGTCACCGCGTTCTTCGACGGCCGCACGACCCACATCCTCGCCGTCGCGCAGAAGTTCGGACGAGGCGCCGTGAGCGACCAGAACGCGTTCGGCGGCTTCTACGCGATGCTCGACGAGTCCGGCCGCGCCACCGGCGCCGGGTACGACTCGTGCGGACAGGTGCACGAGTCGCATCCCGAGACCGCCGTCCCCATCGCGGACTTCCGGCTGCCGATGTTCGACGAGGTGCTCGCTCTCGTCGACCGCGCCGCCCGCGTCGTGCCGCAGGTGCGCTACGTCGGCTGGGACGTCGCCGTCACCCCCGAGGGGCCCGTCCTCGTCGAGGGCAACTGGGCGGCCGGGGTCTACGAGAACAAGCCGAGCGCCACCGGCATCCGCACCGGCCACCGCGAGCGCTACCTGGCGGCGATCGCCGCCGCGCCGGTCGCCTCGCCCGCGGCGCCCGCGCCGGTCGCCGCGCCGGTGCGCGAGCCCGTCGCCGCCTAGCGCTTCACGCCGAGCCCGGTCAACCGAGCCGGGTCACGCTGAGGCCCGGTCAGCTCAGGCGAGGTCAGCCGAGGAGGGCGCGGACCGGGAGGTCCTGGCCCTCGAGGATGACCTGCGCGGCCTCGCCCGTGCGCGTGTTGATCACGACCGGCGCGAGGAGGTTCACACCCATGCCCTCGTCGGTCATCCGGGCGACCACCAGCAGCTGCGCCTCCTCCGCGGTGCGCAGGCCCAGGTCGTCGGCCTGCGCGTCGCTGAGCACGGGGGCGTAGTCGGGGACGACGACGGCCGGATCGACGGCGAAGAGGCGCACGTCCGGGTCGTCGACCGCGGTGAGCGCGAAGAGCCCGTCGGCGCCGTCGATGCGGTCCAGCGCGAACGCGAGGTGCGGCGCGAGACCGGGAGGAGGTGCGAGGAAGGCGACGGCGCTCATGCGAGGAAGTCCAGGAGGGTCGGCTGGAGCACCCGCGCGGTCACCGACAGCGCGGACTGGTAGACGAGCTCCTGGGCGCGGAGGGCGACGAGCACCTCGACCGTGTCGATGTCCTCGACGGCGGCGCGCTGCGCTTCGAGCGAGACCGTGGCATCCAATGCAGCCTCCTTGGCTCGCAGCACCTGGTTCTGACGGGCGCCCACGGCGCCCTGCACCCCGAGCATAGTGTTGCGCCGGTCGTCGATCTCCGCCAGGCGCGGACCGACGTTCTGGCCCGAGCGGAGGTCGGCGACGACGGCATCCAGCACCGCGAAGATCGAACCGCCGCCGACGCCGAACGCCTCGGCACCGTCCGCGTCGACGCGCACCGTCTCGCCGTCCGAGATCCGCCGGTGGACCTCGCCGCCCGCGATCCCCGAGTACGAGTAGTCGGCGGCGAAGGCGGCGGCGTCGGAGGTGCCCGCGAAGACCGACCGCCCGAGCACCCGAGTGTTGGCCTGCGCGAGGAGCTCGGCTCGGATGCCCTCCAGCTCGACGGCGATCGCCTCGAGGGCGGTCGGGTCGAGAGCGCCGGAGTTGGCGCCCTGCGCGGTGAGGTCGCGCGCACGCGACAGAAGACCCGTGGATGCCGTGAGCGCGTTGTCGACCGTGGTCAGCCACGCCAGGCCGTCGTCGATGTTGCGCGCGTGCTGGGTGGTGCGCCGCTGCGCGGCATGGATGTCGAGCGCCGTGGACGCGGCCGCCGGATCGTCGGAGGGGACCGCGAAGGCCCGCTGCGACGTCGCCTGCTCCTGCAGTCGCGACAGCGTGCTGAGTCCGGACTGGAGATTCCGCAGGGCCGTGTGGGTCATCGCCTGCGAGGTGACACGGGTGATCATGGGGCTCCCCTGGATCAGCGGCCGACGAGGCCGGTGCGGTTGATGAGCACGTCGAGCGCCTCGTCGACGGCCGTGAGCACCCGGGCGGCGGCCTGGTAGGCGGTCTGGAAGGTCAGCAGGCTCACGGTCTCCTCGTCGTTGTCGACCCCGGCGACCGACTGCTGGGCGATGACCGCCGCGGTGGCGCCGGCCTCGGCGCGGCTGGCGCGACCGGCATCCGCCGCCGTTCCCACCGCGAGGCGGGCGACGACATCGCCCCACAGCCCGTCCGGCCCGCCGGGGCGCGCGCCGACGGCCGAGAGGGCGTCGGCGTTGGAGCCGTCGAGCGGGCCCGCGCCCGGCGCGGCGAGGGCGAGGTCGGCGCGGGAGGCGGGCACGACGCCGAGTCCGAGCGCCGCCGGAACCCCCGCGTCGAGGGAGAAGAAGTCGCCGCCGGGCGCGCCCGAGGCGGTGACGCCTGCGCGGTGCTGGGTGTTGACGGCGTCGGCGAGCGAGACGGCCAGGGCGCTGTAGTCGGCGGCGAGTCCCGCCAGGACCCCGCCCTCCCCGGCGGGTGCGAGGACGGCGAGGAGCCCGCCGAGCTCGCCGCCGACGGTCGAGACGGGGAGGTCGCCGTCCGACACCCAGGCGAGCGCGAGCGGCGCGGTCGATTCGAGCGACGGCGGGCCCGAGAGCGTCAGCGCCCGCGCGTTCGAGCCCGAGACGAGGGCGTTGCCGTCGATGCGGAGGGTCAGTGTGCCGTCGGCTTCGACCGCCGCCGTCGCCCCCGACAGCCGCGCGACGTTCTGCGCGAGCAGGTTGCGGCGGTCGATCAGCTCGTTCGGCGCGCCGCCGGCGGCCGTGGCATCCCGGATCGCCCCGTTCAGCTCGGCGATCTCGGTGGCCGCGGCGTTGATCCGCGAGACCGTCATGTCTGCCGACGATCGCGCGTCGGACCACTGGCGGGCCACCGTGCGGTAGCCGTCGGCGATCCGGGCCGCGAGGGTCTGCGCGTGGGTGATGACGGTCGCCGCGGCGGCGGTCGAGTCGGGCGCGTTGGCGACGTCCTGCCACGCCGCCCAGAACTCCGACAGCTGGTGGGCGATCCCGTCGGACGTCGGCTCGCCGAGCGTGGCCTCGGCGGCGGCCGAAGCGGCGGCGCGCGTCGACCAGTAGCCCGAGGCGGCCAGGGTGTCGCGCACGCGTGCGTCGAGCACCGCATCGCCCAGGCGCGCGATGCCGTCGACCGAGACGCCCCCGCCCGGCTGCACGCCCGCCGAGAAGCGCCCCGACACCGACACCGCGCCGACGGCCGAGGTCTCGAGCCGCTGCCGGGTGTAGCCGGCCGTCGTCTGGTTGGCGATGTTCTGGCCCACCAGGTCCATCCCGCGGCGAGCCGCCGTGAGTGCGCTCGCAGCCGCGCTCAGTCCGCTGAATGTCGACATCCGGTCCTCACATCTCCTTGTCCACGATCCGGGCCTGGTCCTCCCGGGACCGTCCGCCGTGGGTGTCGTACACGCCCGCGTTCGCCTCGAGCCCCGCGAGGGTCTCCTCGACGGCGCGGCCGGCCGCACGCAGGTGCACTTCGTTCGAGCCCTTGAGCTGAGCGACCTCGGCCATGAGCGAGGTGAGTGCCGCGCGGTGGTCGGCGAAGATCTCGCGCCAGGATGCCGTGGGCGCGGCATCCAGCAGGTGTGCGAGGGTCACGGGCTCGGCGACACCCCACTCGCGGGCGAGGGCGGCGACCTCCACGTCGCGGCCGAGGCCCGACTCGCGCAGGCGCTCCAGCACCTGCTCGATCTCGCGGGTGGCGAAGTGCACCCAGCGCATCCCCCCTGATTCGAGCAGCAGGCGCTGCTCCTCGAGCTTGAAGATGAGCATCTCCAGCAGCTCGCGCTCTCGCCACAGTTGCATCGACAACTCGTTGGCTCCCATGTGTCCTCCCCAGTGGATTCCCTGTTCATTCCGCGGACTGTGCGACCCCAATTCGCACAGGCCCCGCGACGGGCTCGTTCCTGTCTATCGGCACCCTGCACCGATTCGTAACGAGTCGGAAACCGTTACTACTTCAGTTTTATGAGAGTTCTCTCATAGTCTGTGAAATGCGCCGCACCACCCCCCTCCGTGCGGAGCAGTCCGAGTATCCCCCCTGCTCGACGGACGAAAGGCAGACATCCCCCGATGCCTGGCAGTACAGAACGCAATCTCCTGATCGAAGAGAACCTCCCCCTCGTGGGCTATCTCGCCCGGGAGCTCCACTCCCGCGCGACGCATGTCCCGCTGGAGGACCTCGCCGCGGTCGGCGCGCTCGCCCTCGTGACCGCGGCGGACGCCTTCGACCCGGCCCTCGGCGTGCCCTTCGGCGCCTACGCCCGTCGTCGCATCCTCGGCGCGTTCGCCGACGAGATGCGCTCGATGGACTGGGCCTCGCGCGGCACGCGGCGCCGGATCAAGGAGACGACCGCCGTCCGCGACACGCTGACGGCCCGACTCGGGCGGACGGCGACGGTCGACGAGATCGCCGCCACCATGGGCGTCCCCCGCGAGAACGTCGTCGAGGCGCTCGACGACGCGTCCCGCACCGTCACGAGCCTCGACGACGCGGGCGTCTACGACGTCCCGTCGGGCATGATCCTGCCCGAGGAGTCGGCGCTCATCCAGGAGCGGCGCGAGGCGCTCGCCCACGCCGTCTCGGCCCTCCCCGAGCGGATGCGGCGGATCGTCCACGCCGTCTACGTCGAGGAGCGTCCCGTGAAGGACATCGCCGCGGAGCTCGGCGTCTCGCACTCCGCCGTGTCGCAGCAGCGCGCCGAGGCCGTGCGCCTCCTCCACGACGCGCTCGAGCGCCACACCGAGGGAGCCGCGATGGTCCCGGTCTCGCGCGTGTCGGTCGAGACCCGCGACGCGTACTTCGCCCGCATCGACGCCCTCGCCCCCGTCCGGCGCGCGGCGGCTGCCGCGGCCGCCGCCCCGCCCCGCGCCGCCACCGCCTGACCCGGCGCCCGGCGCCCGGCGAAGGTCGTGGTTCACAACTCCGGAAGTCGACGACCATTCCGGCCCATCGGGGGTGTCCGGGACGCCTCGCGCCGCAGATCTCCGGAGTTGTGCACGGCTAACGCGCGCGCCCGCCCGTCCGATAGGTGTGGATGCCGGGGAGGTCCTCCGGCATCGGGAGCTCCTGGGGGTGGGCGGTGGCGATCTCGCTGGACGGCCTCGCGTCGAAACTCGACACCTCGGCGATCATCAACGCCCTCATGGACGTCGAGAAGATCCCGCGGACGCTGCTGAGCGCCACCTCCGACGACCGCAAGGTCGTGATCTCGCACCTGCAGTCGCTGAACACGGCGCTGCAGGACCTCTTCACCCGCGCCAAGGCCGCCTCCGGCGCCGCCGCGCTCGCGCAGGTGTCGGCGACCAGCTCCGACCCGGGCGTGAAGGTGACCCCGAGCGCGGGCGTCGCTCCGATGTCGACGCAGATCGTCGTCGACCGGGTCGCGTCGGCGCACAGCGTCGTCACGGCGGCGTATGCGCAGCTCCCGGGGAGCCCGCCGGTCCTGACCGTCGAGGATGCCGACGGCACGCTCGTCGAGGTCCGCCCGACGAGCGGCGCCCCCGCCGACGTCGCCCGCGCCCTGACCGCCGCAGGGGTGGGGATCGCCGCGACCGCGGTCGCCGCCGGCACCGACGGCGGCGGCGCGGCCGTGTTCCGGCTGCAGCTCACCGCCACCGAGACCGGCGCGGCGGGCACGTTCCGCGTGCACCTCGGCGATGCCGCCGCGGTCGCGGCGGGCACGGCATCCGACCTCGCCGCCGAGCCCGGAGCGGCCGTCGTCACCGCCGGCGCCGACGCCCAGGTGCGCCTGTGGGCCGGGACGGCGGCCGAGCAGACGGTGACCTCGCCCGGCAACCTCTTCACCGACCTCTTCCCCGGCGTCGATGTCACGGTCTCGGCGCCGACGGCGTCTCCGGTCACGCTGACGGTGTCCGCGGATGCCGAGGCCCGCACGAAGGCGGCCTCCGACTTCGTGACCCAGATCGCCGCGATCATGACGACGATCGCGAAGGGGTCGACCGCGACGCCGGCCACGGCATCCGGACAGAGCACGACCCTGGGCGTCTTCACGGGCGACAGCACGGTGCGCGCGCTCCGGCAGGGACTCGCCAACGCCGTGCAGTACCCGGTGGACGGCACGTCGCCCTCGACGATCGGCATCTCGATCGACCGCTACGGGGTGCTGTCCTTCGACGCCGAGGCGTTCGGGGCGGCGCTGGCCGACGACCCCGCCGCGGTCGAGGCGGTCTTCTCGGGGATGGCGGCGCGCGTGCAGGACGTCACAGCGCAGTACTCCGACAAGTACGAGGGCCTCCTCACCTCGCGCATCACCGGTCAGCAGGACGAGGTCACCCGCATCGCCGAGCAGCTCGAGCGCTGGGATGTGCGCCTCGAGCAGCGGCGCGCGACCCTCGAGCGCACGTACGCGGCGATGGAGACCATGCTGTCGCGGCTGCAGGCCCAGTCGTCGTACCTCACGTCGCAGATCGACAGCCTGTCGGGCTCGCGGAGCGATTCGTGAACCCCGCGCTGCGCGCGCAGCAGCGCTACCGCGAGGAGGCGATCCTCTCGGCGAGCCCCGGGCGTCTGCTCACGATGCTGTACGACCGGCTCGTGCTCGACATCGAGCGCGGCGAGGCCGCCCAGCGCCGCGGCGACGGCGAGACGGCCAACACCGAGCTCCAGCACGCGCAGCGGATCGTCACCGAGCTGGCCGGCTCGCTGTCGTCGGAGTGGGAGGGCAGCGCGGGACTCCGGGCGCTGTACGGCTACCTCACCCGCGAGCTGATCGGCGCGAACATCGCGCGGGACCCGGATCGCACGCGAAGCTGCCTCGACATCGTGCTGCCGCTGCGCGACGCCTGGCACGCCGCCGCCGAATCGATGATCGGCGCATGACCGGCGACGCACGGACGATCGAGGCCTGGACCGCCGAACTCGACCGCTTCGAGCGCGACCTCGACGCTCCCGCGCCCGGTCCGTGGACCCCGTGCCCGTCGCTCGGGCCGCTCCCCCCGCAGCTTCTCGAGCGGGCGCGGGACATCGCCGCCCGCCAGCTCAGCCGCACCGCGCAGCTGCGGGGCGAGCTCGCCTCGCTGCGGGCGCAGCGGGATGCCGCACGGCTCATCCCGGGCACGCGCAGCGACGCCGCGGTGTATGTCGAGCGCGACGGCTAACGCACGACGCGAACCGACCGATAGAGGGGGATGAGCACGGATCGCTCACCCCCCGGCCACGGATCGGCCACTCATCCGAAGACGAAAGCAGTTTCGTGCTCGAATCAGTGACCACCGCCGCGCTCACGAGCGCACTCGACGGCCTGTCGCAGCGCCAGCGCGCGATCGCCGACAACATCGCCAACGTCAACACGGCCGGCTATCACGCCAAGATCGTCTCGTTCGAGCAGGAGCTGGCCGCCTCGGTCGCCCGCGGCGACGGACATGTGACGGCGCGGGTCTCGGAGTCCAGCGCCGCCACCCGACTGAACGGCAACAACGTCGAGCTCGACACCGAGACGCTGTCGAACATCGACACGGTCCTGCGCTTCCAGTTCGCCTCGCAGGCCGTGGGCGGCGCGTTCGCCTCGGTCCAGACCGCGCTGAGGACGTCATGACCTTCGACGCCATCGGGATCGCGGGATCGGGCATGACGGCGCACCGCGTCTGGCTCGACGCCCTGAGCGACAACATCGCGAACATCAACACCGCCGTCCCCGGCGACGAGGAGGCGTTCCGCCAGCGCTACGTCGCCGTGCAGGCCGACCAGGAGCGCGGCGGCATCGCGGTGAGCGGCGTCGTGTGGGGCGAGGGCGAAGGCCGGCTCGCCTACGAGCCGACGAACCCGCTCGCCGACGAGGCCGGCTACGTCCGCTACCCCGACATCGACCTCGGCGAGCAGATGGGCTACCTGATCCTCGCCCAGCGCGGCTATCAGGCCAATGCCGCGGTCGTCGACCGCGCGAAGACCTCGTACGAGGCCGCTCTCCAGATCGGGAGGCGCTGATGCCTCCGCTGTCCGGCGCCTCCGGCATCGACGTCTCCGCGCTCTCCTCGGCGGTCTCGCCGCTGTCGACCCCGAGCGCCCGCTCCGCCGACGACGGCGCATCCTTCGGAGCGAGCCTCACCGGCGCCGTCGACCAGCTGCGCGAGCTGCAGTCGACCTCGAACCAGCTGTCGGTCGCGGCCGTCACGGGCGACCTCGATGACATCCACTCGGCGATGATCGCCTCCACGCGGGCGTCTGTGACGCTCGAGCTCGTCGCCGCCGTCCGCAACAAGGGCGTCGAGGCGTTCAACGAGATCATGCGGATGCAGGCCTGATGCCCGCCGCCGTCTCGTCCGTGTTCGGCCGCCTGCGCGCGGCGATCGCCTCGTTCACCCTCGCCCAGCGCACGATCGCGATCATCGGCGTCGCCGTGCTCGCGATGGGAGTGTTCGCGCTCGCCAGCTGGCTGTCGCGCCCCGCGATGTCGCCCCTCTTCTCGGGCCTGGGCGCCGAGGATGCCAGTGCCGTCGTCGAGCAGCTGCGCGCGGCGTCCGTCCCCTACGAGCTGGCCGACGGCGGTTCGACCGTGCTCGTCGCCGACGCCGACGTCTACGAGCAGCGCCTCGCCGCTGCGGCGGCCGGACTCCCGCAGGGCCGCACCGACGGATATTCGCTGTTCGACGCGATGGGGGTCACGAGCTCGGAGTTCCAGCAGACCGTGACCTACAAGCGCGCGATCGAGGGGGAGCTCGCCCGCACCATCGGCGCCCTCGACAACGTGACGACAGCGTCGGTCCAGCTCGCGATCCCCGAGGAGAGCGTCTTCGTCTCCGAGAAGGTCGACCCGACGGCATCCGTCTTCATCGAGACCGCGAGCGGCACCGAGCTGACCACCGAGCAGGTCGAGGCGATCGTGCACCTGACCTCCGCCGCGGTGAGCGGCATGAAGGCGCAGGATGTCGCGGTCATCGACAGCACGGGGCGCACGCTCTCGGCGGTCGGCGGCGACCCGACCCGCAGCTCCGACCAGCAGGCCGGCGCCTACGAGACGCGGATCGCGGCGAACGTCCAGCAGCTGCTCGACACCGTCGTCGGGCCCGGGCACGCCACCGTGTCGGTCTCGGCCGCCATGCAGCAGGCCGTCAGCGAGCGGGTCGACGAGACCTACGAGCCGGTCGAGGGCGCGCCGTCGGTGACCGAGGAGACCTCCAGCGAGACCTACACCGGCACGGGAGGCGACCCGGGCGTGCTCGGCGCCGAGGTCGCCGCCGGCGCGGGCGAGGGCGGGACGTACGAGTCCACGCAGTCGACCCGCACGAACGTCATCAACAAGACGATCGAGAGCACGAAGACCCCCGCCGGCGCGGTCACGCGACAGACCGTGGCCGTCGCCGTCGACGCGGCCGCCGCCGAGGGCCTCGACCTCGACCAGCTCACCGCGCTCGTCACGTCCGCCGCGGGGATCGACGAGGACCGCGGGGATGCCGTGACCGTCGAGCTCGTGCCGTTCAGCGTGGGCGCCGCCGCCGACGCGCAGTCGGCCCTCGAGGCGGCTCGCGCAGCCGAGGAGGCCGAGCGCAACGCGGTGACCACGCGGATCGGCATGATCGTCGGCGCGGCCGTGTTCGTCCTGGTCCTCGCGATCGTGACCGCCGTCGTCGTGGGCCGTCGCCGTCGTCGCGCCGCCGAGATCGCCCCGACCGTCATGACCCTGACGCCCGTCGACGAGACGATCGACCGCTTCGACGCGCTCACCCACGGACTCGACGTCCCGCAGATCGAGACGAGCGGCATCCCGTCGCCGGCCGCGGCGGCGCTCGAACCCGACCCGGAGCCCGAGCTCAGCCAGATGACGCTCGACCGCCGCCGCGCCGAGATCGGGGACTTCGCCCGCCGCGACCCCGCGAAGGCCGCCGACCTCCTCCGCCAGCTCGTGCGCGATCGGCAGGACGCATGAGCACGCTGACGGGCGCGCAGACGGCCGCCGTCGTCATGATGAACCTCGACCGCGCGCTCGCCGTCGAGGTCATGAAGCACCTGAACGACGACGAGGCCGAGGCGATCGCGGCGGAGATCATCCGGCTGCGCGACCTCGACGCCGAGGCGACGAACGCCGCCCTCACCGACTTCCACCGCGTCGCGCAGGGCCACCTGCCGCCCGCGCGCGGCGGGCGCGACGTCGCCACCGGTCTCCTGGAGGCCTCGTTCGGCTCCGAGCGCGCCGCGGGCGTGCTCACGAAGGTGTCGTCGGCGATGACGGGCTCGTCGTTCGACTTCCTGACCTCGATCGAGCCGGCGCAGATCGCCGGCGTCGTCGAGAGCGAGCTTCCCCAGACGATCGCGCTGGTCCTCGCCCACCTTCCCGTCGACAGGGCGGCCGCCGTCCTCGCCGAGCTCTCCGACCCGGCGCGCACCGACGTCGCGCACGCGATCGCGACGATGGGGACGGCCTCGCAGGATGCCGTGTCGATCGTCGCCGGGGCGCTCCGCGCCCGCTCGGGCGTGTTCGCCACCCGCGACGCCCGCGAGACCCTCGGCGGCGTCCAGCCGCTCGTCGACATCATCAACCGCTCCGACGCGACCGTCGAGAAGGCACTGCTGTCGAACCTTGAGGCCCGCGACAGCGCGCTCGCCGAGGACATCCGCTCGCGGATGTTCACCTTCGCCGACCTCGTCGTCCTCGACGACCGCGATGCGCAGCGCGTGCTCCGCGGCATCGAGATCCGGGTGCTCGCGCTCGCGCTCAAGGGCGCGCCGCAGGAGGTCGCCGTCGTCATCCGCCGGAACATGACCGAGCGCAACCGCGAGACCCTCGACGAGGAGTCGCGCGTCATGGGCTCGGTCCGCGTCTCGCAGGTCGAGGAGGCGCGCGCCGAGATCGTCCGCACGATCCGCGCGCTCGAGGCGACCGGCGACATCCGGGTGCGCCGCGGTGACGAGGACGAGTATGTCGCCTGAGTCCTTCGTCCGCCGCGAGATCCCGCGCCTCGCCCCGGCCGCGCACGATCACGAGCGCGCGCGGGCCCGCGTGCAGGGCCACGCGCTCGGGTATGCCGAGGGCCTGCGCGATGCGGCGGAGCGCGCGGCGGCCGACGCCGCCCATGCCGCCGCGGAGCGTCGCGACGCACTCGCGGCCGATGCGGCGGCCGCGGCGGCCGCGCGCGACGCGCTCGAGCAGGCCGCGGCATCCCTCCGCGATCGCACGGCGATGATCGCCGGCCTCGCCGAGGAGAAGATCTGGACCCTGGCGATCGACGTCGCCGAGGCGGTGCTCGGGCGCGAGCTCTCCGACCCGGTGCACGCGGCGCGCACCGCCCTGGCCCGCGCCGAGCGCGCCGCCGAGTCATCCCCGCGGTCGTCGGCGGCCTCAGCAGACCCCGGCGCCGCGGACGCCGTCGTGATCCTGAGCGCCGCCGACGTCGAGACCCTCGATCGGCTCGGCGAGCTTCCCGCGAACATCGCGATCGAGTCGTCGCCGTCGCTCTCGCCGGGCGACGCCGTGGTGCACCTGCCGGACGGCGACGTCGACCTGCGCGTCGCGCACGCGCTCGCGCGCGCTCGCGCCGCACTCTCGGAGGTCGCCCCGTGACGGCGTGGAGCGCGGTCCTGGATGCCGCGAGGCCCGAGCGCACGGGCACCGTCTCGCGCATCCTCGGACTCGGCGTCGAGGTGCGCGGGCTGACCGGGGCGGTCGGCGACCTCGTGACGATCGGCGACGGCGTGCCCGCCGAGGTCGTCGCCGCCGACAAGGGCGCCCTGCGCTGCATGCCGCTGTCGGCCGCCGACGGGCTCCGGGTGGGCGCGCACGCCCGCGCGATGTCGGGGCGGCTGCGCATCCCCGTCGGCCCCGGCGTCCTGGGGCGCGTCATCGATGGACTCGGCCGGCCGATCGATGACCGCGGACCCATCGCGGGGCCGCGGGTCGGTCTCGACCACGAGCCGCCGTCGGTCATGGAGCGCGTCCGCATCACGGAGCCGCTGCACACCGGCATCCGCGCGATCGACACCCTCGTGCCGCTCGGGCGCGGTCAGCGCATGGGCCTGTTCGCCGGCTCGGGCGTCGGCAAGTCGTCGCTCCTGTCGATGATCGCGCGCGGGTCGTCCGCCGAGGCCAACGTGATCGCCCTGGTCGGCGAGCGCGGCCGCGAGGTGCGGGAGTTCATCGAGGACGACCTCGGGCCCGAAGGTCTCGCGCGCTCGGTCGTCGTCGTCTCGACCTCCGACCAGCCCGCTCTGGCGCGCCTGCGCGCCGCGTCGACGGCGACCCGGATCGCCGAGGCCTTCCGGGATGCCGGGGGCCACGTCATGCTCATGATGGACTCGCTCACCCGCGTCGCGATGGCCCAGCGCGAGATCGGGCTCGCGGCCGGCGAGCCCCCCGCCACGCGCGGCTACCCGCCCTCCACGTTCCCTGTCCTCGCGGGACTCCTCGAGCGCGCCGGCACCGACCGCGAAGGCTCGATCACCGGCGTCTACACGGTGCTGGTCGAAGGCGACGACCACAACGAGCCCGTCGCCGACACCGTCCGCTCGATCCTCGACGGGCACCTCGTGCTCGACCGCGCACTCGCCGTGACGGGGCACCACCCGGCCGTCGACGTCCTCGGCTCGGTGTCGCGCCTCGAGGGCAAGGTGGCCGCTCCCGACCGGCGCGCGCTCGCCGCGCAGCTGCGGACGGTCCTCGCGGCCCGCCAGGACGCCCGCGACCTCATCGGCATCGGCGCGTACCGCGCGGGCGCGGACGCGCGGGTCGACGCAGCGCTCAGCCAGGAGCGCGCCATCAGCGCGTTCCTCACCCAGCCGCTCGACGAGACCTCGGCACCCGACCAGTCCTGGCGCCGTCTGCAGGATCTCGTCACGTCGTTCGGAGACCTGTCATGAGCCGCGCCTTCCCCCTCGCCGGACTCCTCCGGGTGCGCGGCATCCAGGAGCGGGCGGCCGCCGAGCGTCTCTCGCGGGCCGCCCTCGAGCACGCGCACACCGAGGCGCGCGACCGGCAACTGCGCAACTCCCTCACCGCCTCGACCGACGGACCCGAGGACGTGCGGACGCTCGCCGCCCTGGCCGCCAGCCGCGTCGCGGCGCGGAGCCTGCTGTCCGACCTGCGGACGCTCCGGGACGCGCAGGCCGCCGCCGTCGACACGGCGCGGGCCGAGCACGCGCGCGCCCGCATCGACGAGCACGGCCTCACGCGGCTCGCCGAGGCCCACGAGCGCCGCGAGCACGCCCGCGCGCTCCGCGAGGAGCAGGCGACGCTCGACGAGATCGCGGTCCGTCCGGATGCCGGTCGCTCCGCCGCCGGAGCGGATGCCGCGCCGGCTCCGACGACATCCCCTCGCAAGGAGCAGTCATGACCCTGGTCGCAGCGCTCGGACGCATCGACGACATCCAGCAGCGGATCCGCACGCTCTCAGCCGACGCGGCGCCGGCCGCTGCTGCCGAGACCGCGGCGACGGCGAGCACGCAGAGCACGACGGCGAGCGCCTTCGCTTCGGCCGTCCGAGACGCGGGCGCCGTGGGCGAGGTGCCGACCCTCCCGGCCGGACCCGTCGACGGCGGCGACATCGTCGCGCAGGCGAAGAACTACCTCGGGGTCCCGTACGTGTTCGGCGGCGAGGACCGCTCCGGCATGGACTGCTCCGGTCTCGTGCAGCGGGTGCTGGCCGACCTCGGAATCGACGCCCCCCGCGTCGTGCAGGACCAGGCCGACATCGGCGTCGAAGTGCCCTCGCTCGCCGACGCGCAGCCGGGCGACCTCATCGTCACCAAGGGCGAGGGCCACATCGTCATCTACGCCGGCGACGGCATGGTGATCCACGCGCCGAGCCCCGGCAAGCACGTCGAACTCCGGAACAACTGGCTGAAGGATGGCGACATCGCCACGATCCGCCGCGTCGTCCCGCCGCCCGGCGAGGCGGTGGCGACGGTCGCCGGCACCGGTGGCGCGTCGTTCACCGCGGGCGCTGTGGCCTCGTCGGGGGCATCCGCCGTGGCATCCGCGCTGGCGTCGCTCGCGTCCGCCGCTCCCGGCGCGCCCCTCTCGGCGGCGGCTCTCGTCGGGCAGCCGTCCGCCGCGCGGACCGCACTGTCCGCCCTGTCGAGCATGGCGAGCTCCGGAGCGGCCGTCGGTGCCGACACCGCCCCCACCGCCCCGCTCCTCGCCGCCGCCGTCGCCCCGACGGCCGGCACCGCGACGCCGGTCGCCGCCGCGCCCCAGACCGCCGCGGCCCCGGCATCCGCCCCGCCGGCGCTCGCGCCGCAGCTCACCGCGCCGATCTCGTCGCTCGTGCGCAGCGGCGACGGTCAGCACACCCTCACGCTGCGCGTGTCGCCCGAGGACCTCGGACCCGTGACGGTCAAAGCGCACATCTCCGGGTCGAGCGTCACCGTCGAGCTCGCCTCGGGCACCGCCGCCGGCCGCGATGCGCTCCGTGCGCTCCTCGTCGATCTCCGCCGCGACCTCGCCGGCCTCGTCCCCCACGCGTCGATCGCGATCACCACCGCCGACGCAGCCCGCGGCGATCAGTCGGCGACAGTCGGCGGATCCTCGGGCGGATCCGCGGGCGGCGCACTGGCCGGAGGCGGGGCGGGCGGCTCGGGCGGATCGGCATCCGGGCAGCCCTTCGACCAGAGCACCGCCGGCCGGTCCTCGCGCGACGGCGGAGCGGCGCACGACACCGCCGCCGCGGTCCGCGTCGATGCCCCCACCCCGACGCCCGCCCCGTCCGCGACGACCGCCGCCGGCGGCATCGACCTGTTCGCCTGACCGTCCACCCGCCGACCCCGAGGAGACCCATGCCCGTCGATTCCGTCACCGCCGCGGCGGCCACCACCACGGCCACCGCGCCGCCCGTCACCCCGCCCAAGAAGGCGCTCGACGCCGAGGTGTTCCTGCAGCTGCTCGTCGCGCAGATGAAGAACCAGGACCCGAGCTCGCCGCTCGACACCAACGAGATGATGGCGCAGACCACCCAGCTCGCCATGATGGAGCAGCTCACCGCCCTCGCCGACACGTTCACCGAGAGCTTCGCGCTCAGCATGCGCCAGACCGCCGCCGCCCTCGTCGGCACGCAGGCGTCCTACGTCGACGCCGACGGCGTCACCCGCACGGGCCTCGTCTCGAAGGTCTCGTTCGAGAACAGCATCCCCCTCGTCACCATCGGCGACACCACCGTTCCGCTCGACGCCGTGTCGGGCATCACCGCATCCTGACCCCCACAAGAAGGGCACCCCCATGCTCCGTTCGCTCTATGCCGGCATCTCCGGCCTCCGCTCGCACCAGACCATGCTCGACGTGACCGGCAACAACATCGCCAACGTCAACACCATCGGCTTCAAGGCCGGCTCGGTCCAGTTCCAGGACACGCTGTCGCAGATCGTGCAGAACTCCCGGGCGCCGCAGGACGGGGCTGCCGGCTCCAACGCGGCCCAGGTCGGCCTCGGCACCCAGATCGCCGCCATCCGCACGAACTTCGCGCAGGGCTCGGCCCAGACCACCGGCGTCCCGACCGACCTGATGGTCGCCGGCGACGGGTTCTTCGTCGTCCGGAAGGGCGCCGAGACGCTGTACACGCGCAACGGCGGCTTCTCGTTCGACTCCGCCGGTCGCCTCTCGACGGCCGACGGCGCGCTCGTCCAGGGATGGACGGCCACGAACGGCGTCATCGCGACGGGATCGCCGATCGGCACCGTGGCTCTGCCCGTGGGGGCGACCTCGCCCGCCGTGGCAACCGACGGCGCCACCGTCACCGGCAACCTGCCCGCCGATGCCGCCGCCGGCGAGCAGATCGTCCGCGACATCACCGTCTACGACGCCGAGGGCGCCGCGAGCCAGCTCACGCTCACCTTCACCCGCACGGCTGCCGGCTGGGACGTCACCGACGGCACCGCGACGACTTCGCTCGCCTTCACGAACGGCGCGCTCACCGGCCCCGCCTCGCTCACCGCCGGCGGCGTCACCGTCGACCTGTCGGGCGTGACCGGGTTCGCCAACCTCCGCACGGTCGCGATCACCGGTCAGGACGGACGCGCCTCCGGCGCCCTCGTCTCGTACACGCTGACCGCCGACGGGAGCCTCGTCGGCTCGTTCAGCAACGGCGCCACCGAGGTGCTCGCGCAGATCGCCCTGGCATCCTTCGACAACCCCGAGGGACTCGAGAAGGCGGGCTCGTCGCAGTACCGCGTCGGCGCCAACTCGGGCGCGGCTCAGGTCGGCGTCGCAGGCAGCGACGGGCTCGGCGACCTCGTCAGCGGCGCGCTCGAGATGTCGAACGTCGACCTCTCGCAGGAGTTCACGAACCTCATCGTCGCCCAGCGCGGATTCCAGGCCAACGCCCGCATCATCACGACGAGCGACGAGGTGCTCCAGGAGCTCACGAGCCTCAAGCGCTGACCCACTCCGGGATCCCCCCAGGTCCCGGCTGGATCCCCCCTCGATCTCCCCCAGATCGCTCTCCGGGGGGATCCCCCGCGAGCCGACACGATCCGTCCGACCCCACACGCAATGTGCGGTCCGCATCGTGTCGGCTCGCGCATTTCGTGTCGGCTCGGCGGGGCCGCCCGTTCACCGGCGCCGAAATGCGGGTACGCACGCCCCGCACCCGCGAATCGCCGCCGGCGAACCTCACCGCACCCGCCCGCGAACCGCATCCGATCGCCGGCCTAACGCATCCGGCGCCGTGGCCGACAGTGACCCTCGAGCCGAAGACACGATGTCGCAGGCCCGCCGGTGTCGTCTCGCACGCACGCCGCACATCGACCAGGGAAGGGGTGCTCGTGATCGTCCTCACACGGCTGAACCGCACCCCGTTCGCGGTCAACCCCGACCTCATCGAGCGCATCCAGGCCACGCCCGACACGACCCTCGTGATGGTCGACGGCGCCACGTTCGTCGTGGCCGACACGATGGATGCCGTCATCGACGCGGTCGTCGCCTTCCGCGCCCGCGTCCTCTCCGCCGCGCTCCACGGCCCCGTCGCCGAGCAGCGCCCCGCCGCGGATGCCGGCGGCGCACCGACCCCGGGCGGTGAGGGCTGATGCTCATCATCGGCGTCCTGATCGCCTTCGCCGGGCTCTACGCGATGATCACGCTCGAGGGCGCGCACGTCGAGGCGCTGCTGCTGCCGGCGCCGATGATCCTCGTCTTCGGCGCGACGATCGCCATCGGGCTCGCGGGTGGCACGGTGCACGACGCGAAGGAGGCGGTCCGCGCCCTGCCCCGCGCCCTGCGCGGCCTCAAAGGCTCGCCCGAGGACCTCATCGTCACCGTCGTCGGGTACGCCGAGAAGGCCCGCGCCGAGGGTCTGCTCGCCCTCGAGGAGGCGGTCGCCGACGAGAAGGACCCGTTCCTGCGCCAGGCGCTGCAGAACATCGCCGACGGCACGGATGCCGAGGACCTCCGCGTCCTCATGGAGGACCAGGTCGCCACGGTCGCCGCCGAGCGCCGCACCGCCGCCCGGTTCTTCAGCACCCTCGGCGGCTACGCGCCCACCGTCGGCATCGTGGGCACCGTCGTCTCGCTCACGCACGTGCTCGAGAAGCTCGACGAGCCCTCGACGCTCGGTCCCCTGATCGCCGCCGCGTTCGTCGCGACCCTCTGGGGCCTCCTCTCCGCCAACTTCATCTGGTTGCCGATCGGCGCCCGGCTGCAGCGCCTGGCCGAGCTCGAGGTCGACCGGATGACGCTGCTGACCGAGGGCATGCTCGCCGTGCAGGCGGGGAGCCCCCACCACCTCGTCGAGGAGCGGCTCCGCGCCCTGACGCCCGACACCGGCGGCAAGCGGCGCCGCGAGAAGTCCGCGCCCGCGCCCGAGGCGGCGGAGGAGTCGGCGTGAGCGTCCCGCGGCGGCGACGGATACCGGTCCACAGCGGTCACGACGGTCCCGACGAGCGGTGGATGGCGTCGTACCTCGACATGATCACGGTGCTCATGTGCATGTTCATCGTGATGTTCGCGATGTCGAACGTGGATCAGGAGAAGTTCGAGGCGCTGCGGGCGTCGCTGGCGACCGGGTTCGGCGCCGAGGCATCGGAGACGGTGGACGTGTCGGAGGGGGTCGTCGTCCCGGCCGATCTCGTCGACGAGGAGGGAGAGGGCTTCTACGAGATCCCGCCGAACGCCGCGGAGGAGGAGTACGACAGCCTGGCGCTGCTGCGCGAGCAGCTCGAGAAGGCTCTCGACGAGGAGGGGCTGGGGGATGCGGCCGACTTCACGATCGACGAGCGAGGGCTCACCATGGGGCTCAAGAGCGCCGAGACCTTCTTCGCCACGAACAGCACGGTGCTGAGCGCGAAGGCGCGCGCGGTCCTGGATGCCGCGGGCACCGTCCTCGCGACCGACACGCACGCCATCTCGGTGGAGGGCCACGCCGACTACCGCCGGCCGTCGCCGCCGTTCCACGACAACTGGGAGCTGTCGTCGGCGCGTGCGACGGGGGTGCTCCGCTATCTCGCGACCGAGGGCGAGGTCGAGCACGAACGGATCAGCTCCGTCGGCTACGGCTCATCGCGGCCCCTCGCCGAGGGCACGAGCGCCGCCGCGCTGGCGAAGAACCGCCGCGTCGACATCGTCGTCCTCTCCGCCGCGGACGAGGAGGTGCGCGAACAGCTTCCCGGACTCGCTGCGGCCGCCGCCGGTCGCTGACCCCACGCCGGCAGCGACCGGCTAACACGGACGTCTCGGCGTCCGATAGTCCCGCTCGTGCAGATCAAGGACAGCGTGCGGACGGCCGACGAGGCGTCGTCGACGGATGCCGCGCCCTCGGCACCGGAACGCTACGACTTCGGCCGCCCGGCGGCGCTGTCGCGCGAGCACACCCGGGCGCTCGCCGGAGCATTCGACGCGTTCGCGCGCCTGTGGGCGATGCAGCTGACCTCGAAGGCCCGGCTCCGCGCGCACATCACGGTCGAGCGAGTGACCCTGGAGACCTATGACGAGTACGTGTCGACGGTCCCCGCGACGACCACGCTGATCCTCTGCACCGACGACGACGCCGAGGGCCGGGCGATCATCGAGTTCCCCGTGCCGACCGCGCTCCTGTGGATCGTGAAGATGCTCGGCGGGGATGCCGCGCGCATGCTCGAGACCCGCGCCCTCACCCCGATCGAGTTCGCGCTGCTGCGCTCGCTGATGGACGAGACGCTCGCCCACCTGCGCGGATCCCTCGGCGGCCTGCTGTCCGAGGGGCTCGCCGTCAGCGCGGTGCAGTACAACGCCGCGTTCGCGCAGATCGTGTCGGCGCAGGAGCTCGTCGTGGTGGCCCGCTTCTCGATGCGGCTCGCCGATCGCACCGAGTCGGCGAGCATCGCGCTGCCGGCCGCGGCGCTGCTCGAGCGGCTCACCGACACCACCTCCGCGCCGCACGCGGCGCCCGACCCCGACGTCGTCCGGCACCACGTCGAGGAGACGCCCGTCGACCTCACGCTCCGCCTCGCGGCCCGCGCAGTGCGTCCCGACGAGGTGCTCGACCTCGCGGTCGGCGACATCCTCACCCTTCCGCATAGCGAGGACCGCCCGCTCGACCTCGCCGTCGGCGACCACATCGTCGCCGCGGCGGCCGTGGGCGCCAACGGCGCGCGGCTCGCGTGCGTGGTCACCTCGTCCGACCTGTCCCGATCGCTCGTCGAGGAGACCTCATGACCAGCACAACGACCCACGAGTCCGCCGCGGCCGCGGCCTTCGCCGACCGGCTCCCGACGGCGACGCGCACCACCGCGCGCCCGTCGACCGGCTCGGGTGAGACCGGCGACGCGCTGACGGTCGCGTCGGTGGGCGACACGAGCGCCGCACTGGCGGTCGTCATCCTCGACGAGTCGGCTCTTCTCGGCGACCCGACGGCGCTCCTGGCCGACCGCCTGCGCGACGCCCTGGATGCCGCGGCCGCCGCCTTCGGGCCGAGCGTCCTCGGTGAGCCCGTGATCGGCGACGCCTCCGCGCTCTTCTCGCACCCGGCGGCGCAGGTGTTCGACCTCGTCGACGAGTCGGAGCGGACGATCGGCCGCCTGGCGGTGCGGATCTCGCAGACGCGTTCGGCATCCCCGCGACGCCTCCAGCGGATCGCGGGCGTCGAGATGGACCTCACGGTCGAGGTGGGTCGCACGCGCATGACCGTCCGCGAGGTGCTCGACCTCGAGCCCGGGCGCATCATCGAGCTCGACCGCTCCGCGGGCGCTCCGGCCGACGTGAAGCTCAACGGACGGCTCATCGCGCACGGCGAGATCGTCGTCGTCGACCAGGACTACGCGGTCCGCATCACGCGGATCATCGAGAACGCGGAGGTCTGACCTGGACGATCTGCTCCTCGCCGCCCGCGTCGTCGTCTCGCTCGCGGCCGTCCTGGGTGCCGTGTGGCTGCTCCAGCGCCGCGTCGCCCGCGGCGCCGCGAAGGAGCGCACGCGCGACACCGTGCGCGTGATCGCCAAGCGCGGGCTCGGCGCGAAGGCGCAGGTCGTCGTGGTCGAGATCGACGACGTCCGCTACGTGCTCGGCGTCGGCGACGGAGCCGTCTCCGTGATCGATCGCCTCTCCCCCGAAGCAGCCGAGGCCGGTGCCCGCCCGGCGATCGCCGCGGTCGCGCCCGTCACTCTGCTCCCGTCCCGCACGGCATCCGCGTCCGCGACCCCGTCCGCGACCGACCCCGACGCCCCGCTGCCCGCGCGCCGCACCCTGCGGGCCGACCGCGCCGCCGGCGCGTCGGCACGGACCACCGGCCGGACCACCTCGCTGCCGCGGGATGCCGCGCAGGCGCTCCGCCGCGCCCTGGGTGCATGAACACCCGGTGCATGAGCACTCGGCGCGGTGACGCCCGGCGCGGCAACGCCCGGCCCGTGAACGCCCGGCGCGCAGCGGTGGTCACGGCACTGACGCTCGTGCTCGTCGCGGTGCAGGCGATCACGGTGCCCGCGGCCCACGCCGACACGGTCTCGCCGTCGCCCGCCCCGCCCGGCACCGGCGTGACCGTCGACATCAACGGCATCGACGGCACCCCGTCCGCGTCGATCCTGACCCTCATCGGCATCACGCTGCTGTCGGTGGCGCCGGCGCTGCTGCTCATGATGTCGTCGTTCACGAAGATCTTCGTGGTCCTGGCGATGACCCGGAACGCCCTGTCGCTGCCCACGATCCCCCCGAACCAGGTGCTCGCCGGCCTGTCGCTCTTCCTGACGCTGTTCATCATGTGGCCGGTGCTGACCGAGATCAACACGATCGCCGTGCAGCCGTACACCGACGGGGGCCTCACCTTCACCGACGCGGTGACCGCGGCATCCGATCCGCTGCGCACCTGGATGCTGGCCTACACCCGCGAGGAGGACCTCGCACTCATGACGCGGTTCTCGGGCGGCGAGAACCCCGAGGATCCCGCCAGCACTCCGCTCATCACCCTCATCCCCGCGTTCATGATCTCGGAGCTGCGTGCCGCGTTCATCATCGGGTTCGTCATCTTCGTGCCGTTCCTCGTGATCGACCTCGTCGTCGCCGCGGCGCTCATGTCGATGGGCATGATGATGCTCCCGCCGGTCATGATCTCGCTGCCCTTCAAGATCCTGCTGTTCATCCTCGTCGACGGCTGGGGCCTCATCCTGCGCACCCTCATGCAGAGTTACGCGGGCGGCGGATGAACCCCGAAGCCGTCCTCGACATCGCTCTCGAGGGCGTGATGATCACCGCGAAGCTCGCCGCGCCGCTCCTCGTGACGGCGCTCGTCGTCGGATTCGCCATCTCGCTGCTGCAGTCGATCACCCAGATCCAGGAGGTGACGCTCTCGTTCGTCCCCAAGGCGATCGCCGTCGGGGTGGCCCTCGTCGTCTGCGGCAACTGGATGATCACCGAGGCCGTGACCTTCACGCACGCGCTCTTCGACCGCATCCCCCAGCTGCTGAACGGCGGGTGAGGCGGCCCATGATGCGGGCGGCGACGCGACGGACGGCAGGGCGGTGACGTGGACATCCCCCTCGACTTCGCCTGGCTCGAGGCCACCGGTCTCGCGGCGGTGCGCACCACCGCGTTCCTGTTCCTCGCGCCGCCCTTCTCGTACCGAGGCTTCCCCACCCGCATCAAGGCGGCCCTCGGCGTCGGACTCGCGATCGCCCTCAGCGGCACCGTGGCCCCCGGCTACACCCCGCTCGATACCGGCGGCTTCCTCCTCGCCCTCCTCGCCCAGCTCGTCACCGGCGCGCTCCTCGGATTCCTCGTGACCCTCTGCTTCGCGGCGGTGCAGTCGGCGGGCAGCCTCATCGACCTGTTCGGCGGCTTCCAGCTCGCCCAGGCGTTCGACCCGCAGATGAACGTCAACGGCGCGCAGTTCACCCGCCTGTTCCAGATGATCGCCCTCGCACTCCTCATCTCCTCGAACGGGTACGCCCTCATCCTCGCCGGCATCGCCCGGAGCTTCTCGGCGGTCCCGGTCGACGGCATGATCTCTCTCACCCACCCCGCGGAGCTGCTCGTCGACACCGCCTCGCAGCTGCTGCTGTCGGCCGTGCAGATCGCAGGCCCGCTCCTGCTGGTGCTCTTCCTCGCCGATGTGGGGCTCGGCCTCGTCAGCCGCGTCGCCCCGGCGCTCAACGCGTTCGCGATGGGCTTCCCGGTGAAGATCATGCTCACCCTGGTGCTGGCCGGCACGGTCGTGCTGGCCCTTCCCGCGGTGGTCGGCGCGCTGACGACGGATGCCGTGGAGCTGCTGATCGGGGGTGCGCGATGAGCGACGGCGACAGCGGCGAGCGCACCGAGATGGCCTCGCGCCGGCAGCTGCGCGAGGCCTACCGGAAGGGCCGGATCACCCGGAGCCAGGACATGTCGGCGTGGGTCGCGATCGGCGCGTTCTGCGTCATGCTCCCGACGCTCATCGGGGCGGGGGCGAGCGCCGGCACGGAGCAGTTCGTCGGCATCGCGTCGGTCATCCGGCATCCGGATGCCGGGGCCGCCCTCGACCTCCTGGGCGCGGCGCTCGGGAGCATCCCCGCGGTCATCGGCACGACGCTCGCGACCGTGTCGGTCGTCGTCCTCATCATCTCGGTCGTCCAGGGCGGGGTGCACCTGCGGGGCGTCCCCGCCCGGTTCGAGCAGTTCAACCTCGTGAGCGGCGTGCAGCGGCTCTTCGGCCTGCATGCGCTCTGGGAGGGCGCGAAGGCGCTGCTGAAGACCGCGGCGATCGGGCTCGCGCTGTACATCGTGATCGCGGGACTCATGCCGGTGCTCGTCGCGAGCGGCGCGTCGCCCGTGCAGCGCCTCCTCGACGTCGCCTCCTCGGGCGTCGCGAGCCTGCTGATCACGGCGGTCGCCGTCGGCGTCGCGCTGGCCCTCGCCGACGTCCTCGTCGTCGCCCGCCGCAACCGCAAGCACACGCGCATGACCAAGAAGCAGGCGCGCGACGAGCACAAGAGCAGCGAGGGCGATCCGCTCATCCGCAGCCAGCGCCGCGCGCGCCAGATGGCGATGAGCCGCAACCGCATGATCGCCGCCGTGGGCGACGCCGACGTCGTGCTCGTGAACCCCACGCACGTCGCGGTGGCACTGCGCTACGAGCCCGGCAAGTCCGCGCCCCGCGTCGTCGCCAAGGGCAAGGGCGTCGTGGCCGAGCGGATCCGCGACCGCGCCTCCGAGGCGGGCGTCCCTCTGGTGCGCGACATCCCGCTCGCCCGTGCGCTGCACGGCGCGTGCGAGCTCGGTCAGGAGATCCCCGCCGACCTGTACACCGCCGTCGCACGGATCCTCGTGTTCGTCGACGGCCTCAAGCGCCGCGGCTCCGCGCGCGGCGTCCACACCGTCCCGGAGAGGAAGGCCCCGTGAAAGGCATCCTGAAGAAGTCGGCGATCCCGGTCGCCGTGGTCGGCATCATCATGCTGCTGATCGTCCCGGTCCCCCCGGGGGTCCTCGACGTCCTCATCATCACGAACATCCTGTTCGCACTGCTGATCCTGCTGACGACGATGTTCGTGCGGAAGCCCCTCGACTTCTCGGTCTTCCCGTCGCTGCTGCTCGTGGCGACGCTCTTCCGGCTCGGTCTCAACGTCGCGTCCACCAAACTCGTGCTCGGCGAGGCCCATGCGGGGCAGGTGATCGACGCGTTCGGAGCCATCGCCGTCGGCGGGTCGCTCGTGATCGGCATCGTCGTCTTCCTCATCCTCATCGTGATCCAGTTCGTCGTCGTCACCAAGGGCGCCGAGCGGGTCGCCGAGGTCGGCGCCCGGTTCACCCTCGACGCGATGCCGGGCAAGCAGATGGCGATCGACGCCGACCTCAACGCCGGGCTCATCACGGATGCCGAAGCGCGCTCCCGACGTGCCGAGATCGCCGCCGAGGCCGACTTCTACGGGGCGATGGACGGCGCCTCGAAGTTCGTGAAGGGCGACGCGATCGCCGGGCTCGTCATCATCGTCATCAACCTCGTCGGCGGCATCGCGATCGGCCTCATGTCGCACGGCATGGAGGTCGAGGAGGCGCTCAGCACCTACGCGATCCTGACGATCGGCGACGGTCTCGTCACGCAGATCCCCGCGCTGCTCATGGCCGTCGCGACGGGCATGATCGTCACCCGGTCGAACGCCGAAGCCGACATGGGCACCTCCGCCGCCGGGCAGCTCGGCCAGTCCCGCACCGCGCTGTACATCGCCGGCGGCGCGGCCATCGCGATGTCGTTCATCCCCGGGATGCCGATGCTCGCGTTCCTCGTGATCGGCGGCATCCTGCTGCTGGTCGCCCAGCGGGTGGGCGCGGCGGAGCTGCGCGCGCAGGAGGAGGCTCCGCCGGCCGAGACCCGCGCGGTCGATGCCCCCGAGGAGCTCGCCGAGAGGATGCGCGTGCACACGCTCGAGATCCTGCTCGCGCCCGACATCGTCGACCTCGTCACGGGCGGGCCCGACGACCTGCTCGGCCGGGTCAAGTCGCTCCGCCGCAAAACGGCCGTCGAGATGGGGCTGATCGTCCCGCCGGTGCGCACCCGCGACAGCATCGAGCTGCCGGCATCCACGTACGTCATCCGGGTCGCCGGCGTCGAGGCGGGCCGCGGCGTCGCCCCGCGCGGATCGATGCTGGCGCTCGGCACGGGCCTCGAAGGGCTGCCCGGAGCGTCGGCGCCCGACCCCGTGTTCGGCATCGACGGCAAGTGGGTACCTCTCCAGATGCGCCACACGGCCGAGATGTCGGGCGCCACCGTCGTCGACCGGGCGAGCGTCATCATCACGCACCTGTCGAGCATCATCCAGGCCCACGCGGCGCGCCTGCTCAGCCGCGAGGACGTGCGCCTGCTCACCGACGGGCTGCGGCAGGTGAGCCCCGCCGCCGTCGAGGAGCTCACGCCCGCGCTCCTCTCGCTCGCCGAGATCCAGCGCGTGCTGCAGGGCCTTCTCGCCGAGCGCGTCGCGGTCAACGACCTCGTCCGGATCTACGAGGCCCTGGCACTCCGCGCGAAGACGTCGACCGAGCCCGAGGGGCTGATCGAGGCGGCGCGGGTGGCGCTCGGTCCCGCCGTCGCCGCGCGCTTCGCCGAGAACGGGCGCCTGCGGATCGTCATGATCGATCCGCTCCTCGAGCAGTCGATGCTCGAGTCCCTCCGCCCCGCCGAGGACGGCCTGCACATCGCGCTCGACCCGCGGCGGCTCGAGGCCGTGATCGCCTCGACGAAGGCGGCCGTCGAGGGCGCCGGCCCGGGCGCGGAACCGGTGCTCGTGTGCGCGCCGTCGCTGCGCACCGCCGTCCGCCGGCTGGTGTCGTCCCAGACCGACGGGCTCCCGGTCCTGTCCTACACCGAGGCGACCGCCGGGGGCCTCGCCATCGACACGATCGGCGTCGTCCGCGACGCGCTCCCCGAGCCGCACGCGATCGAGGCGGCCTGAGCGTCCGCGCACGGGCTGGTCCGACGCGGAGCGGCGAAGGAAAGTAGGGTGATCGAGTGCTGGTTCTGACGAGACGGATCGGTGAGCGCGTGCTCATCGGCGACGACATCGAGCTCACCGTGGTCGAGATCCGCGGCGACAGCGTGCGCCTCGGCATCCAGGCGCCGCGCGAGACCCGCATCCAGCGCGCCGAGATCGTCGCCGCCGTCGAGGACGAGAACCGGTCGGCCGCCCAGGGCTCGGCCGAGCAGGAGCAGGCGCTCCGTCAGGCGCTCGCGGCACGGCGAGAGCCCGCCGCCGACGTCGACTGACGTCCGCGACGGGCTGCGAGAAGGGGTTTCAGGTCAGGGGTTTCCGGGTCAGCCGGCGAGAGCCCCGGTCAGCTCGTCGACGTTCTTCGCCATCCAGGTGAGGTAGGTCTCACCCTCGGGCAGGATCTCGGAGAACTCGATCACCGGGATGCCGGCGGCCTCGGCCGTCTGGATCACCTGCGTCGTCTCGGCACCGCCGGTCTGCGCGTTGACGATGACCGCCCGCACATCGCCCGCCTGCAGCAGGGTGGTCGCTTCGAGGAGCGTGGCGGGCGGCACGTCCTGCCCCTCCTCGACGGCTTCGCTGAACGACTCCGGCGTCACGTTCTCGAGACCACCGGCGGCCGTGAGGTACAGCGGCACCGGCTCGGTGACGAAGATCCTGTCGCCCTCGTGCGCGGCCGCGACGTCGGCGAGCGACGACTCGAGGTCGCCGATCCCGTCCACGAACGCCGACAGTCCGCTCTCGAAGGTCGCGGCCTCGTCGGGGACGAGCTCGGTCAGCTCCTCCGCGATCGCCTCGGCGACGTGCTCGATCGTGTGCGGGTCGTACCAGACGTGCTCGTTGAAGCCCTCGATGTGGTCGTGGCCCGCGTGGTCGTGGTCGTGGTCGTCGGCCTCCGCGGTGGCGTCGGCATCCTCGTCGGCATGGTCATGGCCCTCGTTCTCGGGCCAGTCGTGGGAGTACTCCGCCGCCGTGATCACGTGCGCCTCCGACCCCGAGGCCTCGATGAGCCCGTCGATGAAGGAGTCGTAGCCGCCGCCGTTCTCGACGATGAGGTCGGCCCGCGAGATCGTCAGCTGGTCGCTGGCCGAAGCCTCGTACGAGTGCGGGTCCTGGCTCGAGGAGGTCACGATCGATGTGATGTCGACGGCATCCCCCGCGATCGCCCGCACGATGTCTCCGTAGACGTTGGTCGATGCGACGACCTGAACGGTGCCGTCGTCGGTGGCGTCGCTCGGCGTCGACGCGCAGCCGGCGAGGACGAGGGCGGTCGCGCCGAGCAGCGCGCTGATCGTGAGGGTCTTCCGTGCCATGCCCTCGATCGTACGGGTTAGTGATAATCATTCTCAAATCCGATGCGCCGCTGCTCCCCACCCTCGCCCATCCCACGGGGTCTCGCCGAACCCACGCGGTCTGGGCCGTCCGGATCCTGTGGGTTCGGCCAACCCACGGGGTCTGGGCAACCAGCACAAGCGGATGCCGTGGGCGATCAGTCGAGGAGGAGTGCGGGCTCCTCGAGGATCGAGGCGATGTCGGCGATGAAGCGGCTCATCCCGTCGCCGTCGATGACGCGGTGGTCGAACGAGCCCGAGACAGTCGTGACGAAGCGCGGGCGCACCTCGCCGTCGATGACCCACGGCTTCTGCCGGATCGTGCCCATCGCGACGATGCCGGACTCCCCCGGGTTGATGATCGGCGTCCCGGCATCCATCCCGAACACGCCGATGTTCGTGATCGTGATCGTCCCGCCCTGCTGGTCGGCGGGACTCGTCTTGCCCTCCCGCGCGGTGAGCGTCAGCTTCTCGAGCGCCTTCGCGAGCTCGCGCATGTTCATGTCCTGCGCGTCCTTGATGTTCGGGACGAGAAGGCCGCGCGGGGTCGCCGCGGCGATGCCGAGGTTGACGTAGTTGCGCACGCGGATCTCGGCGGTGCCGTCCTCGCGGTCGATCCATGCGGCGCCGACGAGGGGCGTCCGGCGGACCGCCCAGATGACCGCGCGCGCCATGATCAGCAGCGGCGACACCTTGATGTCGGCGAAATCGGGCGAGGCCTTCAGCCTCTTGACGAGCTCCATCGTGCGCGTGGCGTCGACGTCGGTCCACACCGAAACGTGCGGCGCGGTGTAGGCGGAGCGGACCATCGCCGACGACGTCGCCTTCCGGACGCCCTTGACGGGGATGGCCTCCTCGCGGCCCTCGACGAGCGCGGGCGCAGGGGCGGATGCCGCGGCCACCGGCGGCACGGGGATCGTCTGCTCGCGCTCGGCCGGCCGGTCGGGCGTCGCGATGTTGCGGAACACCGAGGCCTGGTCGGCGTGGCGCACGACGTCGTCGCGGGTGACCTCGCCGGCGGGTCCGGATGCCGCGACCTGCGCGAGATCGACCCCGAGGTCGCGGGCGAGCTTGCGCACCGGAGGCTTGGCGACGACACCGGCCGACGCGCGGACCGCCTCGTCGCGGGGTGCCGGCTTGCTGCGGCGAGACTTCACGGCGCCGCCCGTGCCGTAACCGACGAGCACCGCGCCCCCGGCATCCGCTTCGGCGGGCTTCTCGCCGTGCTCGCTCAGCCCGGCCGACGCGTCGGATTCGCCGCCGCTGATCGTGATGATCGGGGCGCCGACCGTGACGGTGTCGCCCTCGGCGACCAGCAGCTCGCCGATCGTCCCCTCGAACGGCGACGGCAGCTCGACGAGCGACTTCGCGGTCTCGATCTCGACGATGACGTCGTTGACGGCGATCGCGTCGCCGGGGCCGACGCGCCACTGCACGATCTCGGCCTCGGTGAGTCCCTCGCCGACATCCGGGAGGTGGAAGGTCTGAGTGCTCATCCGTGGTCCTTTGTCAGTAGGCGAGGTCAGTAAGGCGAGGTCAGTAGGCGAGGGCGCGGTCGACGGCCTCGAGGATGCGATCGGCGTCGGGGAGGAAGAGCCCCTCGAGCTTCGCGGGCGGGAACGGGGTGTCGAAACCCGAGACGCGCAGCACCGGCGCCTCGAGCGCGAAGAACGCCTTCTCCATGACGGTGGCCGCGACCTCGGAACCGACGGAGGTGAATCCCGACGCCTCCTGCGCGTAGACCATGCGTCCGGTGCGGCGCACCGAGTCGAGGATCGGACCGTAGTCGATCGGCGAGATCGAGCGGAGGTCGATGACCTCGCACGACGTCCCTTCGCCCTCGGCGAGCGCGGCGGCCTGAAGGAGCGTGGTCACCATCGCGCCGTGTCCGACGAGCGTGACGTCGGTGCCCCGGCGGACGACGCGCGACGCGTGGAGCGGGAGGGCCCGGGCCGAGGTGTCGACCTCGCCCTTCATCCAGTACTTGGCCTTCGGCTCGAGGAAGATGATCGGGTCGTTCGAGGCGATGGCGTCCTGGATCATCCAGTACGCGTCGTTCGGGGTCGACGGCGACACGACCCGCAGGCCCGGGGTGTGCGCGAAGTACGCCTCGGGGCTCTCCTGGTGGTGCTCGACGGCGCCGATGTGCCCGCCGTACGGGATCCGGATGACGACCGGGAAGGGCAGGACGCCCTCGTGGCGGTTCGTGAGCTTCGCCAGTTGCGAGGTGATCTGGTCGAAGGCCGGGAAGACGAAGCCGTCGAACTGGATCTCGCAGACCGGGCGGAATCCCGCCATCGCGAGTCCGATCGCGGTGCCGACGATGCCGGACTCGGCGAGCGGCGTGTCGAGCACGCGCTCGGGGCCGAACTCCGCCTGGAGCCCCTCGGTGACGCGGAAGACGCCGCCGAGCGGACCGATGTCCTCGCCCATCAGCAGCACGTGGTCGTCGCCGGCAAGCGCCGCCCGGAGCCCCGCGTTGATCGCCTTGGCGAAGGGCATCGTGACGACGGATGCCGGTGCGGCGGTCGTCTCGTGGTCCACGACGCTCATGCCGTCCCTCCCTCGGTGCCCGATGCCGCGAACGAGGCCTCGTAGTCGGCGAGCCAGCGCCGCTGCTCGTCGATCAGCGGGTGCGGCTCGCTGTACACGTGGCCGAACATGACCTCGCGGTCGAGGTCGCCGAGCGCGTTGGTGCGCACGCGCACGTCGTCGGCGTAGGCCGCGGCATCCGCCTCGACGCCGTCGAAGAAGGCGTCGGACGCCCCGCGCGAGCGGAGGTAGGCGTGCATGCGGGCGATCGGGTCGCGCCGGGCCCACGATTCCTCCTCGTCGGAGGTGCGGTACTTGGTCGGGTCGTCGCTCGTGGTGTGCGCGCCCATGCGGTAGGTCAGCGCCTCGATCGCGCGAGGGCCCTCACCGGCACGGGCCTCGTCGAGGGCCGTCTTGGTGACCGCGTAACTCGCGAGGACGTCGTTGCCATCGACCTGGATGGACGGCATCCCGTACCCGGCGGCGCGCTGGAAGAGCGGCGTCCGCGACTGCGTGGTGACCGGCACCGAGATCGCCCAGTGGTTGTTCTGCAGGAAGAAGACCTGCGGCGTGCGATAGCTCGCGGCGAACACCATCGCCTCGTGGACGTCGCCCTGGCTGGACGACCCGTCGCCGTAGTAGACGACGAGCGCCTCGTCCTTCTCGGGGTCGCCCGTGCCCGTGCGCTTGTCGAAGACGAGTCCCATGCCGAAGCCCGCGGCGTGCAGGGTCTGCGAGCCGAGGACGAGCGTGTAGATGCGAGTGTTGCCGTTCTTCGGGTCCGTCGGATCCCAGCCGCCGTGGGTCAGGCCGCGCATGAGACGGATGATGTCGATCGGGTCGACGCCGCGGATCGTGCAGACGACGTGCTCGCGATACGACGGGAACAGGTGGTCCTGGGGGCGGGCCGCGCGGGCGGAGCCCACCTGCGCCGCCTCCTGGCCGAAGGACGGCGGCCAGAGGGCGAGCTGCCCCTGCCGCTGCAGGTTCGTGGCCTGCCGGTCGAAGGCCCGCACCACGACCATGTCGCGGTAGAAGGTCTCGAGGTCGCTGTCGGCGAGCGCGTCGATGAGCGGCAGGTACCGCTCGGCGCCGGGCGTGGGGGCGAACGTCCCGTCCGCCGCCAGGACGCGCACGAGTGCCGGATCGTCAGGCGGGGTCATGTACCCACGCTAACGCTCTCCGCATGCGTGCCACTGCATGAGTTCGACAACGGATGCCGTGTTTCGCGGTGCGCGGATCACAAGCGGGCCGGGAGAAATCCGCCTACGCGACGGACTCACGGCGCGGGGAGGGCGTTCTCCTGCGCCAGCGCGCCCAGCCACGCGAGGCTCGGCTTCGGGGTGCGCACGAACGTGTCGCGGTCGACGCCGATCAGCCCGAAGGTCGGGCGGAACGAGCCCCACTCGTAGTTGTCGAGCAGCGACCAGTGCAGGTACCCCCGCACGTCGCAGCCGTCGGCGACCGCCGCCGCGAGACCCTGCAGGGCACCGGTCGTGTAGTCGATCCGCCGGGTATCGTCGGCGGTCGCGATGCCGTTCTCGGTGACGAGCATCGGGATGCCGCCGGTGACCTCGTGCGTGTGGCGGAGCGCGTGCCCCAGAGCCTCGGGGTAGTACTCCCACCCGGTGAGAGTGCGCTCGACGTCATCGGGGAAGGGCACGGGGCCGTCGGGACCGATGATCGTCCGGAGGTAGGACTGCACGCCGATGAAGTCGTCGCCTCGCGCCTGCTCGAGGTAGTAGTCCTCGCGCCAGTAGCCCCACTCGTCGCGCTCCTTCTCGTACCCGGGCACCGCCTGGTACACCTGATTCGCGACGGTCCAGCCGGACTTCACGTGGCCGAGCCCGCGGAGGACGTCGACCGAGGCGTGGTGCGCGTCGGCGATGACGCGGGCGACGTGCGGCGAGGGCCCCGGGAAGTTGACGCCGTTCTCGGTGTCGATCTTCGCCTCGTCCTGGTTCACCATCATGTTCGGCTCGTTGATCGTCACGACCCACTCGACGTCGTCGAGGATGCCGGTGGCCACCTCGGTGTAGCGACGGAAGCGGTCCACGACGTCGGGGGCGTACCAGCCGCCGTCGCGGAACTGCCAGCGCGGCACCGTGAAGTGGTGGAGCGTCACGATCGGCTGCACCCCGGCATCCCGGCAGGTGTCGATCATGCGGCGGTAGTGGTCGAGCTGCGCACGCGAGACGACGCCCTTCTCGGGCTCGATCCGCGCCCACTCGATCGAGAACCGGTAGGCCTGAAGGCCGCCGGCGGCCAGGAGCGCGATGTCCTCGGGGAAGCGGTGGTACGAGTCGAGCGCGTCGCCCGAGGGCTCCTCGACGGTGGTGCCCTCGGAGTACTCGTACTCCCAGTGGCTGGTGTTGACGTTGCCGCCCTCGATCTGATGGGCGGCGGTGGACGCTCCCCAGATGAAGCCCCCCGGCGCGGGGATCGTCTCGAGCGGTCGGTGCGCGGTGGTCATGCGGGGGTCCTTTCGGTCGGGTTCGGCGCCAGGTCGACGACGGCGCACCCGAACGCCTCGAGGCGCAGGATGCCGTCGGCGATCTCGGCGCGGAACGCGAGCGAGAGTGAGGCCTCGCCCGACGCGTCAGCCCCGAGGTCCACCTCGCGCGGGGCGCTCGAGGGGTTCAGCGCGACCAGCAGCGAGCCGCGGGTGAAGACGAACGGGTACCCGGTCGAGCGCACCGTGACGGGCGCGCGCGCCGAGAGCCGCTCGTCCGCGCGGCGCAGGGCGATCGCGGCGCGCACGAAGCGCAGGAGCGAGGCGGGGTCGTCGAGCTGATCGGCGACCGTCGGCCGGAGCGGGTCGGGGTCCTGCGGCAGGTAGCGGGACTCGACGGCGGGCGCGGCCGTGCCGGGGAGCTCGCCCCACTGCATCGGCGTCCGCGATCCCGCCCGCTCGTACGTCGGCCCGAGCGACGAGCCCTCGAGCGGGGCGAGCCCGGGGACGTAGCGCATCCCGATCTCGTCGCCGTAGTAGATGGACGGCAGCGCCGGCCAGGTGAGCGCGAGCAGGAGCGCGCTCCGCGCCTGGTCGGCGTCGCGCTCCCCCGACACCAGCCGGGTGAAGTCGTGGTTGGCCGTCGGAAGGCCCGGGATGCCGGTCGAGCCGGCGGCGGCGATGGCGTCCTGCGCCCGCTGCCACGCGTCGACGAAGACCGCCGCGTCGCCGGTGCCCGCGGCATCCGCCCACGCGTTCGGCTCCCCCCACGCTTCGTGGACGGTACCGGCGCCGTTGTTCCACAGCGACTTGAGCGGAGCGCCGTCGTCGTCTCCGCCGAACTGGAGGAAGAAGTCGACGTCGAAACCGGCCGGGACCGCGCGGGCGGGGTCGCCCCACTCCGAGATGAGGATGTTGCCGGGATGCCGGGCGTCGAGGCGCGCGCGGACCTCGGCCCACAGCCGGCCGGTCTCGACGTGGCCGGGGTCGTCCTTCACCAGGGACGCGGCCATGTCGACGCGGAAGCCCTGCACGCCCCGGTCGTACCAGCGCGAGATGATCTCGACGAGGGCGTCGCGGTTCTGGCGCGGCCCGGCGGCGTCGACGGGCTGACGCCAGGGCTCCGACGGATCGGTGCGGGCGAATCCGAAGTTCAGCGCGGGCTGGAACTCGAAGAAGTTCGGCTTGTAGAACTGGCCCCGAGCGCCGGGACCCGCGACGAAGCCCGGCTGCGCTGTGGGGCTCCACACGTACCGGTCGTCGGCGGGGTCGTCGGCGGAAGCCGTGAACCACGGATGCCGGTCGGAGGTGTGCCCCGCGACGAGGTCGAGGACGATCGCGATCCCCCGCTCGTCGGCCGCCGCCACGAGGCGATCCAGCGCCGCGTCGCCGCCGTAACGCGGGTCGACGTGGTCGAAGTCGGCGACGTCGTAGCCGGCGTCGCGCATCGGGGAGACGAAACAGGGATTGAGCCACACGGCATCCACCCCGAGCCAGGCCAGATAGTCGAGGCGCGCGGCGACGCCGTCGAGGTCTCCCATGCCGTCGCCGTCGGCGTCGGCGAAGCTCTGCGGATAGGCCTGATAGAGCACGATGCGGTCGAGTCGATCCCGCAGCGTGAGCATCGTCGGTGATGCGGTCATCGGAGACTCCTCTTGATGTAACCGGTTACACTGCGTTACAGTACCCGATGTATCCGGTTACATCCACCAGGATCACCGTGATTCAGCAAAGCGATCATCGAGGGGAGGGCGACATGGCGAAGCGGCCGACGAACCCCGGCAAGCCGACCATCCGCGACATCGCGCGCGAGGCCGGCGTGTCCGTCGCGACGGTCTCGCGCGTGACCCATGACGACCCCCGCGTCACCGCCGACACCGCCCTCCGCGTGCAGGAGGCGATCGACCGGCTCGACTACCGCCCTTCCGCGCTCGGTCGCGCGCTCTCGTACCAGCGCAGCAACACGCTCGGCATCGTCCTCCCCGGTCTCGGCGGACCCTACTTCGCGCAGCTCATCGAGGGTGCCGAGTCGGTCGCCGTGGCCCGCGGCGTCGTCATCAACGTCCTCGGAACGCACCTGCGCCCCGACGCCGTCGCCGCCGTCCGCCAGCTGGCCGAGCGGACCGACGGCCTGATCATCGCCGGCGGAACGCTCCCCGACGACGAGCTCGCCCGCCTCGCCCGCACCGGGCGCGTCGTCCTCGTCGCGGGCGAGGCCCCGGGCGTGCCGTGGATCCGCACCGACGGCCGCACCGCCGCCGCCGAGATCACGGCGCACCTGATCGAGACCCACGGCCACCGCCGACTCCGCTTCGTGGGCGAGCCCACCGGCTCTCCCGACACCACCGAGCGCTACGCCGGCTTCCGCGCCGCGCTCGCCGCGCACGGCCTCGAGGAGGCGGGCGAACCCCTCCGCTACGGGCTCGACGTCCCGAGCGGTGCCGTCGCCGCGCGCGACCTCGACCGCTCCGGCGCGCTGCCCGACGCCCTCGTGTGCGCCAACGACGAGCTCGCCATCGGGCTGCTCGCGACCCTCCCCGGGCTCGGGCACCGCATCCCGGCCGATGTCGCCATCACCGGCTTCGACGACACGGCGCTGGCCGAGCTGGCATCCCCTCGTCTCACGACCGTCCACCAGCCCATCGTCGAGCTCGGCGCCCGCGCCGCCGCCGGTGCGCTGGGACAGGTCGCGCCCGGTGACCCCGCGCCGGGCTCCCCCCTGGCGGATGACGCCGCCCCTGTCAACCTTCTGGCCACGACCCTGGTGATCCGCGAATCTTGCGGATGCGCCGCTGAGGGAGCGGCCGGCTGAAGCCCCCGCCGGGCGCGCCCGGCCCAACGGAACGAGGAGGTTCCGATGAAGAAGCGAACGAGGACGATCGTGAGCGCCGCCGCGCTCACGACGCTGGTCGCCACGTCGGGCTGTGCCAACATCGGGCTCGAGCCGCCGCCCCCCGCAGAAGAGGGCTACATCGCCGAGATCCGGATGCCGTCCGAGGCGACCTCGTCGGTGCAGGGCCTCATCAACTACAACTACCTCGCCCCGAACGCCACGGTGCAGACGTGGCTGTTCGAGCCGCTGATGATCCGCGACCGGTTCACGTGCGAGGCGGTGCCGTGGCTCGCGACCTCGTACGAGTGGCCGAGCACCGACCGGATGGTCGTGCACCTGCGCGAGGGCGTGGAGTGGAACGACGGCGAGCCGTTCACCGCCGACGACGTCGTCTACACCTTCAACGCCGGCAAGGAGTTCCCCGCGGCCGACCGCAACGGCGTCTGGGGCGAGTTCTACGGCGCCGCCGCGACGTCGGTCACCGCGCTCGACGAGCTCACGGTCGAGTTCCGCTTCGGCGGGCCGGCGGTCCCGAAGACCGACGACATCCTCCAGAACACCAAGATCCTGCCCGAGCACGTCTACGCCGAGCAGGGCGACCCCACCGCGTTCGTCGACACCGAAGGCGTCGGCACCGGGCCGTTCGTGCCGAGCGAGTACAACGGCCGCCGGCTCGTCATGGAGCGCAACGACAACTACTGGGATGCCGAGAACCTGAAGATCCAGCGGATCTCGCTGGAGGGGCAGTACGACGCCAACTCCGGTGCGCTGAAGATCCGCTCGGGAGCGCTCGACATGTACCGCGGCGACATCCCGAACCCGCCGCGCTCGATCGTGGCCGCCGACCCCGACAACGCGCACTACTTCTTCCCGCCGGACTCCTCGACGGTCATCGCGATCAACAACGAGCGACCGGTCCTGAGCGACCCCGCGTTCCGCGAGGGCATCGCGTACGCGCTCGACCGCGAGGCGCTGAGCGAACGCGCCAGCTACGGGATCATGGAGCCCGCCAGCCAGACGATGCTGCTCCTCCCCTTCCAGGAGGCCGAGGTGCCCGACAAGTGGAAGGGCAAGGAGTACATCCCGTACGACCCCGACGAGGCGAACCGCCTGCTCGACGAGGCCGGCTACGAGAAGAACGCCGACGGCTGGCGCGTCGACGAGAACGGCGAGCCGCTCTCGTTCGTCTTCAGCGTCCAGGCCGGGTGGATGGACTTCATCGCGATGGCCGACGTCATCGTCCGGAACCTCCGCGACGTCGGCGTGCAGATCAAGATGGTCGCGACCGACCCCAACGCGGTCGACGGCATGCAGCGCTCGGGCGACTTCGACATGGTGCTCGACTTCGTCGGCGGCGGATGCCAGCGCGCCCGCGACCTCGGCTCGCGCCTGGTGTCGACGCAGATCTCCCACGACCAGGAGCTGCTCCTGAACCGTGCGCGCTTCGACGACCCCGAGATCGACGCCCTGATCGCCGAGTGGTCGAACACGACCGACGAGGCCGAGGCGAAGGCGTACCAGGACGAGATCATCGACGTCTTCATGACGGAGTTCCCCTACATCGCGCTGCAGTACGCCCCGAGCCGCCTGATCTACCGCACCGACAACGCGGTCGGCTGGCCCACCGAGGAGGAGCCCTACCCCGTCGACCAGCCCCTGCGGCTTGCGACGAAGCTCCGTCCCGCCGACGGCGCGGATGCCGCGCAGAGCGGGGAGTGACCCATGGTGTACTACGCGAGGAAGATCGGATACTTCGTCCTCACGCTGTGGGCGGCGGTGACGCTGAACTTCATCATCCCCCGCCTGCAGCCGGGCGATCCGGCCGAGATCATGGTCCGCCAGCTCACCGGAAAGGGCGAGGTCGACCCCGCCCAGGTCGCGGCGATCCGCACGATGCTCGGCTACGGCGACGACAACGTGCTCGTCGCGTACGTCAAGTACCTCGGGCAGATGATCCGGGGCGACTTCGGCATCTCGTTCACGTACTTCCCGTTCCCGGTGATCGACGTCATCTGGAAGGCCCTGCCGTGGACGCTCGTGCTCGTCGGGCTGACGCAGCTGCTGTCGTTCGTCCTCGGGACGCTCCTCGGGGCGATCGCCGCCTGGCGCCGCAACAGCCGGTTCGACGCGACGATCTCGGTCGGCTCCACCTTCGTCGGCAACCTGCAGTCGGTCTGGATCGGCCTGATGATCCTGTACATCTTCGCCTACCAGCTGGGATGGTTCCCGGCATCCGGCGGGTACGGGTACACCGACGAGGAGTTCAGCCTCATCCACGCCGCCGACGTCATCTCGCACGGATTCCTCCCGGCGCTCACCCTCATGATCACGGCGCCGATCGGCTTCATCCTGTCGATGCGCAACACCATGGTGCAGGTGCTCGGCGAGGACTACATCCGCCTCGGCGCCGCCGCGGGTCTCAAGCAGCGCACGCTCGCACTCGGCTACGCGGCCCGCAACGCTCTGCTACCGGTCGTCACGAGCTTCGCGCTCTCGCTCGGCGTCCTCATGGGCGGCTCGATCCTCATCGAGACCGTCTTCGACTACCCCGGCATGGGCCGGCTCATGGGCGAGGCCACCGCAGCCCGCGACTTCCCGCTCATGCAGACGATCCTGCTCGCGACGATCGTCATCGTCCTGACGGCGAACTTCATCGTCGATCTCCTCTATCCGCTCATCGACCCGCGTGCGCGCCGGGCGAAGGCCTGAAAGGCAGGTGACAGCGATGTCCCCCGACGACATGGAGCAGGTGCCCGAAGCGCGCGCCTCGATGCCCACCGCCACGCGGCCGACGCGCACCTACCGGCGCAGCGTCACCGGTGACGACGCCTCGACGAGCGAGGTGGTCGCCGTCGTCCAGCCCCCGCGCTGGTACGCGGTCATCTGGTCGAGCCCGAAGGCGCGGATCGGCATCGTGATGCTGACCTTCTTCGTGCTGGTCGCCCTCCTCGCCGACGTGATCTCACCCCACAGTCCCACCGACGCGAGCTTCGCACCGGTGCAGGACCCGAGTGCCGATCACTGGCTCGGCACGAACACGCTCGGCTACGACCTGTGGGCGCAGCTCGTCCACGGCACGCGCCTCTCGCTCGCGATCGGCGTGCTCGGCGGTCTCGCGACGATCCTCATCGCCCTCGTGGTCGGACTCATCGCCGGCTACACCGAGGGATCGGTCGTCGACGACGGCCTGTCGTTCCTCACGAACCTCGCGCTCGTGGTGCCTGTCCTCCCCCTGATGATGGTGATCGTCGCCTACAGCGAGACCCGTGGCCTCATGCTCCTCGTCTTCGTCGTGGCGATCACGAGCTGGGCCGGGGCCTCGCGCGAGATGCGCTCCCTCATCATCTCGATGCGCAACCGCGACTACGTCACCGCGGCGCGCTTCGGCGGCGACCGGATGTTCCGGATCGTCTTCCGCGAGATCATGCCGAACATGTCCTCGCTCATCGTGTCGGGGTTCATCGGCGCGGCGACCGGGGCCATCGCCGCCGAGGCGGGGCTCTCGTTCATGGGCTTCGGCGACCCCAACACCGTCAGCTGGGGCCAGATGCTCGCCCAGGCGGATGCCAACGGCGCCCTCGTCCAGGGCCTGTGGATCTGGCTCGTCGCCCCCGGCCTCATGCTCGCGCTCCTCATGACGTCGCTGACGTTCGTGAACTTCGGCGTCGACATGCTGAGCAACCCGCACCTGCGCGAAGAGGAGAAGTGACCATGGATGCCACGACGCACACCCCCGTGCTCTCGGTCGAGAACCTGTCGGTGCGCTACGAGCCGAAGATCGGCCACGCCGTCGACGCCGTGCGCAACGCCTCGCTCCAGGTCGCACCCGGCGAGTTCGTCGGCCTCGCCGGAGAATCCGGGTCGGGAAAGACGACCTTCGCCCAGGCCGTGCTGAAGCTCCTCCGGAGCCCCGGGCACATCACGGGAGGTCGCATCCGCTGGGGCGATCTCGACGTCACCGACCTCGACGAGGACGGCGTGCGCCCCTACCGCTGGTCGTATGTGTCGACGGTGTTCCAGTCGAGCATGAACTCGCTGAACCCGGTCGTCCGGGTGCGGAAGGTCTTCGAGGACGTCATCGGCGAGCACCGCGAGGGCGGCCGCGACGACAGGGCCGCGCGGGAGCGCGCCGAGGAGCTCTTCGACCTCGTCAGCGTCGACGAGAAGTTCCTCGACATGTACCCGCACGAGCTGTCGGGCGGCATGCGCCAACGGGTGAACCTCGCCCTGGCGCTCGCCCTCAAGCCGCAGCTCGTGCTGTTCGACGAGCCCACCACGGGCCTCGACGTCGTCGTGCAGAAGTCGATCCTCGACAAGATCCGCGAACTCCAGGAGCGCGAGCGGTTCGGCGCGATCCTCATCACCCACGATATGGGGACCCTGCTGGACTTCTCCGACCGCGTCGCCGTCATGTACGAGGGCGAGATCGTCGAGGACATGGGGGCGCAGCAGGCCGTCACCGAGGGCCCGCGGCATCCGTACTCCATCCACCTCGTCGGCTCGTACGCCGAACTCCTCGGCGAGGACGTCGCCGGCTACGAGGGCGCCGCACTCGACGACCCCGACGAGGTGGCGCAGGAGGCGCCCGTCGAGCACCACCCCGTGCTCGAGATCGCGGGGCTCGGCCGGCGGTTCGAGAAGCGGCGCGGCTTCCACGTCGAGCACGTCGACGCGGTGAAGGACGTGTCGTTCACCCTCGAGGAAGGCGTCGTCACGGCGCTCGTCGGCCAGTCGGGCTCGGGGAAGTCGACGATCGCGCGGATCCTCACCCGCATCGACACCCCGACGGCCGGCTCGGTTCTTTACCACCCGCAGCGCCGGGGCGAGGGCTCCGACCCCGAGCCCGTGGACGTGACGAAGCTGCGCGGCAAGCTCTCGCGCGAGTACCTGCGGAACGTGCAGTACGTCTTCCAGGACCCCTACGCGGCGCTGAACCCCACCCTCACCGTCGGCTACTCCTTGGCGCGACCGCTGATGAACTTCCTCCACGTCGGCAAGCGCGAGGCCGTCGAGCGGGCTGCGAGCCTCCTCGAGACCGTGGGTCTCACGCCGGCCGGGCGGTACATCGGCCGCCTTCCGCACGAGTTGTCGGGCGGGCAGCGCCAGCGCGTCGTCATCGCCCGCGCGCTGGCCGCCGAGCCGCGGCTCGTCATCGCCGACGAGCCGATCGCGAGTCTCGACGTCTCGATCCGCGCCGAGATCCTCGAGGTGCTCCAGAGCCTCGTCAAGGACCACGGCGTCGGGATGCTGTACATCACCCACGACCTCCTCAGCGCGAAGAGCCTCGCCAACCATGCTCTCGTGCTGCGAAACGGCGAGCTGATCGAGTCCGGGCCCGCCGACGAGGTCATCGAGAACCCCCGCGAGGACTACACCCGGCAGCTGCTGGATGCCATCCCCAACCCCTTCGAGAAGAGGAGCGCCGCATGACCGCCCCCCTCCAGGTCTCCGACCTGGCCACCGACATCCGCGAGCTCACCGAGGGCGAGGTCGACGCCTCGATCCGGTGGCTCTGGGCCCACGCGACCCCGGAAGGCGACGGCTGCGGCCTCGTGCTCGACCGCGACGACCTGCCGGGTGTGGCGACGGTCGCCGCGACGGGATTCGCGCTGGCCGCGTGGTGCGTGGGCGTCGAACGGGGGATCCTCGACCGCGACGACGTGCTCACGCGGGTGCGCGGGACGCTCCGCACCCTCGAGGAGTCGGTGCCGCACCGGAACGGCTTCCTCGCGCACTTCGTCGACGCCGCTACCGGAGAGCGCCAGGGGCGGTCGGAGTACTCGACGATCGACACGACGCTGGCGCTCTGCGGCGCGGTGGTCGCGGCATCCTTCTTCGAGGATGCCGACGTCGATGCGCGTCTCGAACGCCTGCTCGCCCGCATCGACTGGCCGTGGCTGTCGGCCGAGCACGACGGCCGGACGGTGCTGCGGATGGCGTGGGTGTCGGATCGCGAGGACGACTACGCCGACGGCGCCGACGAGGCGGGGTTCGTGAGCGCGTGGTCGATGACGGCCGAGCAGCTGACGATGTATCTCCTCGCTGCGGGGCACCCGGACGTCTCGGAGCAGCTCGCCCGCGACCTCTGGCGCGGCTTCGACAAGCCGGTCGGGTCGTACGGCGGGCACGAGTGCGTGTACGAGCCCGGCGGGACGCTCTTCACCTACCACTTCCCGCTCGCGTTCTACCCGTTCCAGCGCGTGCGCGACCTCGACGGCCGCGATTGGTGGGCGAACGCGCGCGAGGCGTCGCTCGCCTCGCAGGCGTGGTGCGCCGACCAGTCGGATCGCTGGAAGACCTTCGCGGCGGGGCTCTGGGGTCCGGCCGCGGGACTCGGACCCGGCGGATACGTCGTCAACGGCGCCCGTCCCTCGGTTCGCGAGCCTCACACCGACGGCACGATCCCGCCGGTCTCGCTCTTCGGAGCCCTGCCGCTGGCGCCCGACGCCGTCGCGCCCGCGCTCCGGATCCTCCGCGACGATCATCCGGGCGCGTGGAACGAGTGGGGCGCGACCGACGGCGTGAACCTCGAGGGCGACGAGCCCTGGTACGCGCCGCCGCGCTACGGCCTGAACAAGGGCGCGACCGCGCTCCTGGGGGCGGCGGCGCTCGGGTCGACGCTCGTCTGGGACGCGTTCTCGCGGCATCCGTGGATCGCCCGCGGCGCCGACAAGCTCGGCTTCACCCCCGCCTGACCCGCGCGGCGGCTCGCCGTCAGCCGGGGTCAGGCCGTGGCGGCCGCGACGGCGACCACCCGGTCGAGAGACTCCTCTTCGCCGACCGAGATGCGGATGCCGTCGCCGGCGAACGCGCGCACGATCAGCCCCGCGGCCTCGAAGGCAGCGGCCACCTCGACGGTCCGCTCCCCCGCGGGGAGCCAGACGAAGTTGCCCTGCGCCTGCGGCACGTCCCAGCCTGCGTCGCGCAGCCGTCCCGCGAGGCGGTCGCGTCGGTCGGCGATGACCCGCACCCGCTCGAGGAGCTCATCCTCGGCGTCGAGGCTCGCGAGCGCCGCCTCCTCGGCGGCCGCCGTCACCGACAGCGGGATGCCCGTGGAGCGGGCGGCATCCAGGATCCGCGGGTGCCCGACGGCGTAGCCGACGCGGAGTCCGGCGAGGCCGTACGCCTTCGAGAAGGTCCGCAGGACGACGACGTTCTCGCGGCCGGATGCCAGCACGCGGCGCCCGTCGACGGCATCCGGATCGGTCACGAACTCGGCGTACGCCTCGTCGAGCACGACGAGGAGATCGCTCGGGACGGCGTCGAGGAAGGCGTCGAACTCCGTCTGGGTCACGACGGGACCGGTCGGATTGTTGGGGCTGCAGACGATGACGATGCGCGTGCGGTCCGTGACCGCGGCGGCCATGGCGACGAGGTCGTGCCGTCCGTCCGGCGTGCACGGCACCGTGACGGCGGTCGCGCCCGCGACGACGGCGAGTCCGGGGTACGCCTCGAACGAGCGCCACGCGAAGACGACCTCATCGCCCGGGCCGCTCGTCGCCTGCGTCAGCTGGTACAGGATCGAGACCGATCCGGCAGCGACGTGCACGCTGTCGGCTGCCACGCCGAACCGCTCCGCGAGCCGCGCACGCAGCCGCGGCGACGAGGCATCGGGGTAGCGGTTGACGCCGGTCGCCGACTGGATCGCCGTGACGACCGACGGCAGCGGATCGAACGGGTTCTCGTTGCTCGACAGCTTGAACGCGTCGGCCCCGGCTTGCTTCCCCTGCCGGTAGGCGGGGAGGGCGGCGATCTCGGGGCGGAGGCGGACGGGCAGCTCGGTCACCCGTCGAGTCTAGAGAGTGCGCGCCTGACGTAGCACGGCGGACCAGGTGATACCGGAATGGTGTTGGTATCATTCTGGTATGGCCATGACGCTGAGACTTCCCGAAGAACTCGACCGCGAGCTCGATCGACTCGCCGAGGCGGACCATGTGTCGAAGCACGCTCTCATCCTCCAGGCGGCCGAGGCGCTCGTGTCTCGTCGCAGCAGGCGTGAGTCGGTGCTCGGCGCGGTCGATTTCGTACGCACCCATGATGCAGAGCTGCTGACGCGCCTCGAGGATGCATGACTGAGTACCTCAGCCTCGACGACGCACTCCTCGTGGCGCGCGAGTTCGGCTTTCATGTCCGCGACCACGGTCTGCTTGCGTCAGCGCTCGCGCGCCCAGCCACAACCGTGTTCGGTGACGACGCATACCCGGCCCTCGCGCGTAAGGCGGCGGCCCTCCTGGAGAGCGTCGTCCGCAACCGCCCCTTCTTCGACGGGAACAAGCGGAGCGGCTGGACACTGATGGTGGCGTTCCTCTGGCTCAATGGTCATGCGCATTCCTTCGACACGGACACCGCGTTCGATCTCGTGGTGGGAGTGGCGGAGGCCCGGATCGACATCGACGAGGCGGAACAGCGGATCGCCGATCACCTCACCGTGCGATGACTCCGTCGGCACTCCGTGCCACAATGACGGCACCATGAGATTCCTGATCCGCGTCATCATCAACGCGTTCGCGATCTGGGTCGTCACCCTGATCCAGCCGCTGAACGTCGATGTCATCCCGTTCGCGCCCGGCGAGACCCTGCAGCTGGTCCTCACGCTCTTGGCCGTCGCGGCGGTCTTCGCGATCGTGAACACCGTCATCGGCACGATCATCAAGATCGTCGCGTTCCCCCTCTACATCCTCACCCTGGGCCTCATCTCCCTGGTCATCAACGGTCTCCTCCTGTGGATCACCGCCTGGGCGACCCACTGGTGGTCGTGGGGCCTGCGCGTCGAGGACTTCTGGCTGGGTGTGGTCGCCGCGCTCGTGATCTCGCTCATCAACTGGATCTTCGGCATCATCCTCCGCCCGCAGACCAAGCGCCGCTGACGCTGCGCCCCGCAGGAGAGGCACCTCGCGACCGACCGACGGTCGGATCCGCTCCGACGTCGCGGCGTGCGCCGTAGACGACGGCGGTCGCCGTGCCGGCCGACGCGAGACCCGCGAGGTGCGCGCGCAGCGCATCCACACGCGGATCGTCGGACGCGTCGACGAGCGCGGCCGTCTCGCGGTAGGCATCCAGGTGATGGACGCCGAGCGCCAGGTCGCCCAGGCGCGGCTGCGGATCGGCCACGCGTTCCACGACGAAGCTGTCGCGCGATCCGCTCGGCACGGGGACGCCGCCCGCCGACAGTGCGACGATCGGGTCGTCGGTGTGCCGCACGGCCACGCTCAGCACGTCGTCGGGCAGCTCGGCCTGCACGGGACTCGCGAAAGTGATGAGGGATGCCACCTCGTACCCGCCCTCGCGGGCGAACCTCGTCGCGATCATCGCGCCCTGCGAGTGCCCCACCAGGTGGACGCGGTCGCCCGCGAGCGCGCCGGCCGCCTCGAGCGCCCGGCCGGTCGCGTCGTACGACGAGGACGCCTGCCCGAGGTACAGCTCGATGTTGGATGCCATGTCCCACGGCTCGGCATAAGGCGTTCCGAGGTCGCGGGTTCCCGTGATGTAGACGACGTGCTCACGGCGACCGGACGCGGTCGTGTACGTCTCGACGCGCACACGGCCGTCGGCGTCGCCGGGGATCCGGGCGACGATCTCGGCCAGACTGCGGGGCGCCCGGACGCGGGTGCGGGACAGCTCCGTGACCACCGCCGGTCTGGTCGCCGGCCGGAGCACCGGGTCGCCGCAGAGGATCGTACCCCTGTCGACCGACCGGACGAGGCCGCCCATCGCGCCGAACAGGAGCCCCGCCTGCCAGAACGGCCCCACCGCCCCGGCGAGCTGACGGCCGACCTCGGCGTGCCGGTGCGCGCGCCAGTCCTCCCACATCCGCTCCGCCTCGCGCGCGGCGGCGCCCGATCCGGCCTCGATCCCCGACACCGCGCGCGTCGCATGCTGCTCGACCAGCTCGTACACGTCGGCGCGGTGGCGGAGGGCGCGGGCGAGCTCGGTCGCCCGGTCCTGCGCCGCCTCGGCGCGGCCTGCCGGGTCGGGATCCCAGAGCCCGGCGTCCCGCGAGAGGACCCCCGCGAGCCGGAGGCGGGATGACAGGTCGGCGCACTCGGACGACAGCCGCGAGAGGATGCCGGCGACATGCCGGAGCGCGCCGGTGTCGACGGCGATCAGGCCGCCCGCCCGGATGTCGAGCGGGCCGCCGTCGACGGGATCGCCGGCATGACGCGCGCCGCTCACCCGGCATCTCCCGCCCCGGCATTCCTCGCCCAGGCATCCCCCGCCGCGGCGCTCGCTGCCTGACGCCGCGCGAGCAGGTCGTCCCATCGGTCGATCTCGCCGTCGATGCGCGCGAGCAATCGCGTCCAGTCGGCGAGCGCCTCGACGAACGCGTCCGCGGCAGCGGAGCGCCAGCGCATCGCTGCCGTGAGGCCGGGGACCTGCGCCCGGATCGCCGCCAGCCCGTCGGCCGCGCGGCGCAGGGCCGCCCGCGCATCATCCATCGCCTCGAGGTCGCCCATGCGTCCACACTGCGCGGCGAGCATGCTCCCGGCCGCCCGCGCGGACGGCTCCGTGGAGGGGATGCCGGCTGCACGGCCTGTGCAGGAGTCGCCGACTCCCCCAGAATAGGGAGGTGGCTACGAGAGACGACCCCTTCCGGGTGGCGTTCGTCTGCACGGGCAACATCTGCCGCTCGCCGATGGCCGAGGTCGTCTTCCGCTGGTTCGCCGACCAGGCGGGGCTCGGCGATCTCGTCGTCTCCACGAGCGCCGGCACGGGCGACTGGCACGTGGGCGAACGCGCCGACGCGCGTACCCTCGCGGCGCTCACCGGCCGCGGCTACGACGGATCCCGCCACCGCGCCCGCCAGTTCACGCTGGCCGACTTCGACCGCCACGACCTGATCGTCGCGCTCGACCGCTCGCACGAGCGCATCCTCGCCGGGTGGGCGCGCACTCCCGCCGACACCGACAAGCTCGCGCTTCTGCTGTCGTTCGACGGGTCGGCCGACGGCAACCTCGACGTCCCCGACCCGTACTACGCGGGCCCGGCGATGTTCGACGAGGTGCTCGGTATGATCGAGAGTGCGAGCCGGGCGCTCTTCCGGCAGCTCGAGCCCGCTATCCGCCCGACGTCCTGAGCGCCCGTTCTTCCCCGATCGGAGCCGTTCCTGTGACTTCTGAGACCTTTGCGTCCTCTCTCCCGCCCCAGCCGCTGAGCCCGCTCGACGGCCGCTACCGCGGCGCAGTGTCGGGGCTCGGCGACTACCTCTCCGAGGCGGGCCTGAACCGCGCTCGTGTCGAGGTCGAGGTCGAGTGGATCATCGCCCTCACCGATCGCGGCCTCTTCGGCTCCGCCGCACTGTCGGACGCCGACAAGGAGAGCTTCCGCGCGCTGTACCGCGACTTCGGCCAGGCCGAGATCGACTGGCTCGCCGACAAGGAGGCCGTCACGCGTCACGACGTCAAGGCGGTCGAGTACCTCGTGCGCGACCGGCTGGCATCCCTCGGCCTCGACGCCGTCGCCGAGCTGGCGCACTTCGCCTGCACGAGCGAGGACATCAACTCCGCCTCGTACGCGCTGACCGTCAAGCGCGCCGTCGAGGAGGTGTGGCTGCCGAAGCTCCGCGCGGTGATCGCCGCGCTGTCGGAGCTCGCCCGCCAGCACCGGGATGCCGCGATGCTCTCGCGCACGCACGGTCAGCCCGCGACGCCGTCGACGATGGGCAAGGAGCTCGCCGTCTTCGCGTGGCGCCTCGAGCGCGTCGCCACCCAGATCGAGGGCGGCGACTATCTCGCCAAGTTCTCCGGCGCGACCGGCACCTGGTCGGCGCATCTGTCGGCCGCCCCCGACGTGGACTGGCCCGAGCTGTCGCGCGCGTTCATCGAGGGTCTCGGCATCGACTTCAACGTCCTGACGACGCAGATCGAGTCGCACGACTGGCAGGTCGAGCTGTACGACCGGGTGCGTCACGCCGGCGGCATCCTGCACAACCTCGCCACCGACATCTGGACCTACATCGCGATGGGCTTCTTCGCCCAGATCCCCGTCGCCGGGGCGACCGGCTCGTCGACGATGCCGCACAAGATCAACCCGATCCGCTTCGAAAACGCCGAGGCGAACCTCGAGATCTCGGGCGGCCTGCTCGCGACGCTCGCGTCGACGCTCGTCACGTCGCGGATGCAGCGCGACCTCACCGACTCGACCACGCAGCGCAACATCGGCGTCGCGTTCGGCCACTCGCTCCTCGCCCTCGACAACCTGCAGCGCGGCCTCACCGAGATCTCCCTGTCGCGCGACGTGCTGCTGGCCGACCTCGACGCCAACTGGGAGGTGCTCGCCGAGGCGATCCAGACGGTCGTCCGCGCCGAGATCGTCGCCGGCCGCTCGCAGATCACCGACCCGTACGCGCTGCTCAAGGAGCTCACGCGCGGCCGCCGTGTCGGCGGCGCCGAGCTGGCGGAGTTCGTGCGCGGGCTCGACGTCGGAGACGAGGCGAAGGAGCGCCTCCTCGCGCTCACGCCCGCGACGTACACGGGCCTCGCCGACCGCCTGGTCGACGAACTGGACTGATCCGCGGGCGCGTCCGCGCCGCCGCGTCAGCGCGGAGAGGGCGGGTCGGCGGGCGGAGCGCCGGGTGCCGCAGCGTCACCGGATGCCGTGGCATCCCGGTCCGGCGTCGCCTCGTCGTCGGGCAGCAGCACGGGCCGGTCGATCTGCTTCGTGAGCTGCGCCGGGTCGACGGCGAGCAGCAGCAGCGCGATCGTCACGAGGGTCACGATGAAGACGATCCCCGCGACGACGCCCGAGACGACCCACGCCTTCAGGTGCGGGTGCATCTCGCCGGCGGGGACGGGTCGCGGCTCCTGCAGGATGCCCATCGACATGAGCGTGATCACCCCGCCGAACACGGCGGCGGCGAAGGCGAGGCCGAGCAGCTGCGCCGGCTTCATGAGTTCGCGACGGCTCGGACGCTGATCTGTCATGCGTGGTCTCCTGCCGCGTCGGTGACGGACGAGGGAGCGGGTGCGGATGCCGCCTCGGCCGGGGTGGCTCCGCGGCGCGGCGAGAAGCCGGCGATGCCGAGGAAGACGGCGATGACCGCCGCATAGCCGCCGAAGAGTCCGACGCCGATGGTGATGCCGGTGAGGACGAAGCTCTGCCCGGCCTCGGCGATGAAGTACTCGAGGCTGTAGGCGGGGTTCACGAGCAGGAGGCCCACGCCGAGGGCGATCGTCAGCGACCCGGCCAGGATGCCGTCGCGGGCGAACTCGTCGGTGGCGCGACGGCGGAGCCCGAAGACGAGCTCGAGCACCCCGGTGAGGAGAGCCCAGGCGATCACCAGGACGAAGAAGAGCGTCGTCGAGCGGATGCCGGGGAGCCCGGCGATCATTCCCGCCGCGAGGGTCGGGACACCGAGGGCGATGGACGCGGCGCGCTGACCGGCCGGATACACGAGCCACACGGCGAAGAGGAGGACGAGCGCGGTGGCGATGGCCCAGCCGCTGAAGACGGCGAGCCCGACCTCCGCCGAGTGGTCGGGCGAGAAGGTCACCATGATGGCGGCGAGCGCGGCGAAGAGGGCGCGCGCGAGCTGCACGTGACGCACCTCGAAGGTGCGGGCGGGGGCAGCGGACACGGCGGAGCTCATCGATTCGGTCGGACGCGGTATCCCTCCAGTCTAGGTCGTCGCCCCGCCGCCTCCGGCTCGTGAACCGACACGCACCGCGCGAGCCGACAAGAAGGGCGCGCATGCAGCCTGTCGGTTCGCGCAGAACGTGTCGGCTCGCGATCGGTTGCGGTTAGCGTGGGCACATGAGGCGAACGGATGCCGGACGTGCCACGACCACGATCGCGCTGATGGCGGGGGCGCTCATGCTCGCCTCGTGCGGTGCGGAGCCCGCCCCGGCGCCGAGCTCCCCCGCGCCGGCCACGCCGACTCCAACGGTCAGCGCATCGCCCACGGCCACCCCGACGCCCACCCCGACGCCGGAGGCCGAGCCGCTGCCGACCGAGCCGGAGACCTTCGCCGAGGGCCTCGACGCACCGTGGTCGATCGTCTGGACCGACGACGGCATCCCTCTGGTCAGCGAACGAGACACCGGTCGCATCCTCGAGTTCGACGCCGACGGCGACGCGCGCGAGGTGGGGACCGTGGCCGGCATCCGCCACGGCACCGAGGGCGGCCTGCTCGGGCTCGCGATGCACGAGGGCGATCTGTTCGTCTACTTCACGGCATCCGACGGCAACCGCGTCGTCCGGTACGACCTGACCGGCGACCCCGGCTCTTACGGCCTCGGCGACCGCGACACGCTGCTCGAAGAGCTGCCGTTCTCGCCCGTGCACAACGCGGGTCGGATCGCCTTCGGTCCCGACGGCATGCTGTACGTCCCCGTCGGCGACGCCCGGAACCCCTCGGCGGCACAGGACCCGTCGGTGCGCCGCGGGAAGATCCTGCGCGTCGAGCCCGACGGATCGGTGCCCGCCGACAACCCGACGAAGGGGTCCCCCGTCTACAGCATGGGACACCGGAACGTGCAGGGACTCGTGTGGGATGCCGACGGCACGCTGTTCGCGAGCGAGTTCGGCCAGAATACGTGGGACGAGCTCAACGTCATCGAGCCCGGCGGCAACTACGGCTGGCCGATCGTCGAGGGCACCGGGGGCGAGGGGCGCGGCTTCATCGACCCGGTCGCGACGTGGTCGACCTCCGCCGCGAGCCCGAGCGGCATCGCGCTGGTGGGCGACACCGTCCTCATCGCGAACCTCCGCGGAGAGGTGCTCAGAGCAGTGTCGACGGACGACCCGGGCGTGCAGACCGAGTACTACGCCGGCGAGTACGGCCGGCTCCGCGACGTCGCGATCGGACCGGACGGCGCGGCGTGGATCCTCACCAACAACACCGACGGCCGCGGCGACCCGCGCTCGGGCGACGACCGCATCCTGCGCGTCGACCCGGCATCCGTCACCGCCGACTGACGCTCAGCCGACCGCCCTCTTCACGAGCGCGCGGATCTTCTTCTCGGCGGCGTCGGTCATCTCCAGGACCGCGAACGACACGGCCCACATCTCGCCGTCGTCGAGCGTGGCCGCCTCGTCGAAGGTGACCGTGCCGTAGCGGGTCTGGAACTTGGATGCCGGCTGGTAGAAGACGACGATCTTGCCGTCACGGGCATACGCCGGGAAGCCGTAGAACGTCTTCGGGGCGAGATCCGGCGCCTCCTCGCCGACGATCGTGTGCAGCGCCACGCCGATCTCGCGGTCGGTGCCCTCGAGCGCGTCGATCGCGGCGACGCAGGCCTCGAGCTCCTTCGCGAGCTTCGCGGCGCCCTTCAGCCCTTTCGTCGACCGCAGCTCGTCGGCGCGCTGCTGCATCGCCGCGCGCTCCTCGTCGCTGAAGCCGCTCTTCGTGTCGCGCTTCTCACTCATCGCCGGTCTCCTTCGGTGTCTGCTGGATGCGGATCAGATTGCCCGCGGGGTCGCGGAACGCGGCATCCCGCACTCCGTAGTCCTGCTCGATGGGCTCCTGCACGATGTCGGCGCCGGCCGCCTCGATGCGCGCGAACGTGCCGTCGAGGTCGTCGGTGGCGAGGTTCACGCCGAAATAGCTCCCCTTGGCGATGAGCTCCAGGAGCAGCTCCCGCTCCTCCTCCGACACGTCGTAGCCGACGGCCGGCGGGTGCAGCACGATTGCGGTGGTCGGCTGTCCGGCCGGGCCTACGGTGATCCACCGCATGTCCTCGTACCCGACGTCGAGGCGCACCTCGAAGCCGAGCACGTCGCGGTAGAAGGCGAGGGATGCCTCGGGGTCGGTGTGCGGCAGGAAACTCGAGTGAATCGTGATGTCCATGCCGAACACGTTACGACCGCGGCGTCGCGGGCGCTTCTCGATTCCTGATCGGTCTCGTGACCTGCTTGGCGATGCACGGGAGCATGCCCGGACGGAAGGGCGCGCCCTGCTCGCGGTAGACGCTCGGGGGCACGCCGACCAGCTCCGTGAAGCGCGTGCTGAAGGTGCCGAGCGACTGACATCCGACCTCGAAGCACACCTCGGTGACGGTGAGATCGCCGCGGCGCAGCAGGGTCATCGCTCGTTCGATGCGCCGCGTCATGAGGTACGCGTAGGGCGACTCCCCGTAGGCGAGCTTGAACTGCCGGCTCAGGTGCCCGGACGACATGTGCGCCCCGCGCGCGAGGGATTCGACGTCGAGCGGCTGCGCGTACTCCCGGTCCATCCGGTCGCGCACGCGGCGGAGCGCGACGAGGGTGTCGAGGTCCTGCCCGGTGGTCACGCCTCGATCAAAGCACAGGCGCTCGACGGGCGCCGCTCAGCCGTCGACGCCGACGGGCCGGCGACGCAGCAGCGGCTCCTGCCGGACGGCGGGCGTCACCGTGATGTCGGTCGTCGGGTCGGCCCACGAGTCCGCCCCGCGGTTGCCTTTCAGCCACCGTCGCACCAGGATCGCGGTGCGCAGCGGAATGCCGACGGCGAGCGCGACGATCCCGGCCAGCGAGCGGTCCTCATGACCGAGGACGGTCTTGCGCTCCCACGCGACGCGCAGCGCGCCGCCGGTCCGCGCCGGCTGGACGCGGGCGGGCAGGCGTCCGGCCCGACGCTGCGCGACGAGCTCGGCGACGTCGTCCCACCAGGTCGCGTCCTCGGCGTCGTGGAAGTAGTTCTGCGTGAGCCAGCCGGGCGCCGGATGCCGGAACCGCCGCGCGATAACGGCATCCGCGTCTCCGAAGAGGCCCGATCCGCGGAACACGGTGTTGAGGTTCTCCTTGCTGACCCCGAACGTGTCGAGCGCGATCACCGGAACGCCGAGCGCGATCGCCTCGACGGCGGCGGTCGAGCTCACCGTCACGAGTCCTTCGGCCGAGGCCAGCGCGGTGCGCATCGGCTGGTACGAGAAGACGAGGTTGGCCGGCCGGTCGCGGAGGAGCCCCTCGTAGCTGGCCCGGTCGTAGTGGGTCTCGTTCTCGCCGGCGCGGGAGCGGAGCTTGACGACGACGCGACGCTCCGGATGAGCCAGCGCCGCGTCGCGGAGCATGTCGGCGACGACGACGCGGTCGGCGGTCGTCAGCGGCACGAGCGCCTGCGCCGCGAACACGAGGTCGGTGCCCGCGGCATCCCGGCCGGTCGCCTGGCGGGGACGCGGGGCGGCGAACGGCAGGCGGGCGAGCCCGATCCGGATGTCGGCGCCCAGTCGCCCCGCGAGCTCGCGGAACGCCCGCTCCTCGCGGTGGGAGTGGACGAGGAAGAGGTCGGTCTCGCGGCGGTAGGTGACCGCCCCGCGCTGGGCAGGGATCGAGATGCCGGGCAGTCCCGTCACGACGACCGGCCGCGGGTGCACGCGGTCGATCTCGCGCATGACGAGGCGGACGAGGGGTCCCTTGCCCGCGATCACGACGACGTCGGGCCGCTCGCGCGACAGCCAGCCGGCGAGCGCGGCGAACGGGAGGCGCGTAACGTCGTCGCTGCTGAAGCGGGTGCCGTCGAGGGCTGCCTGCTCCTGGCCGGCGCTCACCGTGAGCGGGGTGCGGACGAGCACGATGCGGCTGTCGGTCTGCGGGACCGAGTCGAGGAGCGCTGCGGCCCACTTGACGAACGAGTCGGCGTCGGCGACGGCGACCACCCGCAGACCGGACGGCATCGTGCCCCCGGTCATACCGGGACGCGCCGCAGCTTCGCCATGGGCGCGAGCTCGCCGGGGAAGACGCGCTTCTGGCCGTCGCCCAGGGCCTCCTCGATGACGCGAATGTCGCGCACGAGATGCTCGAGGCCCGCGGGCTCGAGGGATGCCGAGTGGTCCGAGCCCCACATGGTGCGATCGAGCGTGATGTGGCGCTCGACCGCCACCGCGCCGAGGGCGACCGCGGCGAGGGAGATCTGGAGGCCGCGCTCGTGGCCGGAGTAGCCGACCGGCACGCCCTCGTAGCGGGCCTGCAGCTGCGGGATGACGCGGAGGTTCGCCTCGCCCGGCTCCATCGGGTACGTCGAGGTCGCGTGCAGGAGCACGAGGTTGTCGCGGCCGAGGATCTCGACCGCGCGGTCGATCTGCTCGAGCGTCGACATGCCCGTCGAGAGGATGATCGGCTTGCCGGTGTCGCGCAGCGCCTCGAGGAGCTCGGTGTCGGTGAGCGAGGCGGATGCCACCTTGTGCGCGACGACGTTGTGCTCCTCGAGGAAGTGCACCGAGGGCACGTCCCACGGCGACGCGAACCAGTCGAGGCCCGAGAGCGTGGCGTAGTCGCCGATCTCGACGTACTCGTCGTGGCCGAACTCGACGCGGTAGCGGTACTCGAGGTACGACATCGTGCCCCAGGGCGTCTCGCGCGGAACGTCGCGCATGTGCGCCGGCGTCGCGATCTCGGGGGTGCGCTTCTGGAACTTGACCGCGTCGGCGCCCGCGCGCTTGGCGACGTCGATCAGCTGCTTCGCGATCTCGACGTCACCGTTGTGGTTCAAGCCGATCTCCGCGATGACGTAGGCCGGGTGTCCGGCGCCGAGCGTCCGCGATCCGATGGTGACGGTCATGGTGGTGGTCCTCTCGTGACGGCGCCCGTTCGGCGACATCGTGCGGCCAGTGTCCGCCCGCAAGGTGAACGGACGGCCACGCGGCGGTGACGCGGGAGTCGCACCGCGGTGTCGATTCGGCGCGGCATCGGCACCCCGGTCGTTGAGCGAGCGCAGCGAGACCGAACGCCGGCGCTCAGCCGCCGAGCACGAGTTCGGCGAGCTCGCGCACGGCGCCGTCGCCGCCGCGGCGGCTGAGCACCCGGCGGCAGATCGCGCGCACCTCGGGGCGGGCATCGGCGACCGCGATCGGCCACCCGACCAGCTCGAGGGCGGGGATGTCGTTGACGTCGTTGCCGAGGTAGGCGATCCGAGAGAGCGGGATGCCGCGGGCCTCGGCCCACCGCCGGATCGCCGCAGCCTTGTCGTCGATCGACTGGAGCACCTCGACCTGCAGCTTCGCGGCGCGGGCGCCGACCACCGGGTGGGTCTCCGTCGACAGGATGAGCACGGGGATGCCGGCCCGCCGCAGCCGCGCGACCCCCATCCCGTCGGAGCGGCTCACCCGCACTCTCTCGTCGCCGTGCGCGTCGATGAGGGCGGTGTCATCGGTGTGGACGCCGTCGAAGTCGGTGACGACGGCATCCACGTCGACGGGTTCGGTGCCCTCGTCGACGAGCGGGGCGATGGCGCGGGCGAGCGCGAGCTGGGCGTGGTCGTCGATCTCGACGGCCGACAGCTCGGGCACCTCGACGATGCCGACCCGGCCGAAGAAGCGGTGCCCCGCCCGGCGGAAGCCCGCGGCGTCGAAGGCGTAGAAGGCGCCGGTCTCGAGGTAGTGGGGCTCGCGGTCCTGTCGGCGGGGGCGATGCGCCGCATCGTGGTTGATCGCGGCGGCCGCGGCATCCACGTCTCTCGACCAGAGGAAGCCGTAGGTCTCGAACGCCGAGAACGCGGCGTCGTAGCCGCCGCCGTCGACCATCGCGACGGCGTCGTCGATGCCGCGCGCGTCGATGAACGGCGACGTGGCCTGGAGGAAGACGACCGTGCCCACGTGCGTGCCGTCGCGCTCGAGGGTGTCGAGGACGTGGAGGAGGGCGGATTCGGAGCTCGCCGTCGACCCGGCGATGTCGGCCGGCCGGTCGACCACGGTCGCCCCGGCATCCGCGGCGACCCTGGCGATTTCCGCGTCGTCGGTCGAGACGACCACGAGGTCGACGCGCTCGGCGGCGCGAGCGGATGCCACGGCGCGCGCGACCAGTGGCACGCCGCCGACCGGCAGCACGTTCTTCCGCGGCACGCCCCGGGACCCGCCGCGGGCCGGGATGATCGCGACGGTGAGCGGGTTCGCGGGCTCGGCCACGGGGTCTCCTTCCACGCGCACCGGCAGTATTCGATGCGTCTTCCCGAGGTTCCTCCGCGCCGGTGACCGGCCGGCGAACCTCCGGTGAACGGCCCGCGACGCTGTGCCCGATTGATGCCGTTAGCGTGGGGACGTGACCGGAGACGGAGGCACTCACCCGAACGACCGGGGGCTGACGGTCCTGCTGCTTCTCGCGCTGATCGCCGTCGCCGCGCTCTCCGTGCCGCTCGCGATCCTCGAACTCATGAGCGTCGCCGCATGCGATCTCCAGTGCGACTACCCGCTGCTCGACGCCGTCCACCGGAGCGTGATCGCCCAGGCACTGACTGTCCCGACCGTATGCATCGGGGCGTCGTGGTGGAGCGTGCGGCGGGGTCGTCGGTCTTGGCCGATCCCCGTCGTCGGACTCCTGATCATGTTCGCGGGAATGCTCCTCGCCGCGTACCTCATCCGCGTCGGAACAAGCTGAGCCCCTGCCCCTGCGTCACCCGGCGCGGCGGATGTCCTCCACGGCGCGGAGGACGGCGAGGGTGCGCTGCTGGTCGGCGTTCGGGTCGTCGTCGCCGCGGACGAGCTCGGCGAAACGCGCCATCTCGTAGGTCATGTTGTTCTCGTCGCCGTCGATGCGGTGCACCTCGGGCTCGCCGCCGAGCGGCGTGAAGACAACGACACGCGGGTCGGTGATCCGGTCGATCGTGAGGGTGCCGAGCTCCCCTTGGATCTCGCTCGGCCGGCTCGACGCCGTGATCTTCGAGAAGCCGATGTCGGCGACGAAACCGGGATAGACGAGGAGCGCGGTGCCGGCGCCGTCGGCTCCCGTGGCGATCGTGACGGTCGCGGCGGTGACGGCATCCGGCGCTCCGAACAGCGCGATCGCGGCGCTCAGCGGGTAGACGCCGAGGTCGAAGAGGGCGCCGCCCGACAGCGCCGGGTCGAAGATGTTGGGGGTCTCGCCCTGAAGGACGCGGTCGTAGCGCGCCGACCGCTGGCACAGGGCGAACGAGACCCGGCGCACGGTGCCGACCCGCGGAAGCAGGTCGCGGACGGCGGCGAGGCCCGGGTCGTAGGCGTTGCGCATCCCCTCGAACACGACGACGCCCTGCGCCGACGCGGCCTCGACCAGCGCGGCGAACTCCGCCGACGTGGGGGTTGCCGGCTTCTCGAGGAAGACGTGGAGGCCGGCGTCGATCGCCGCCTGCGCCTGCGCGGCGTGCGCGCCGTTGGGCGAACCGACGTAGACCGCGTCGATCCGGCCCGAGGCGGCGAGCGCGGCGAGGTCGTCCGCGGCATCCGGGATGCCGTTCCGCTCGGCGAACGCGCGTCCGCGGTCGAGGTCGCGCGAGTACGCCACGTCGACACGGATGCCGTCGACCCGCGAAACCGCCTCGATGAAGCGCTCGGTGATGGTGCTGGTGCCGATGGTCGCGAGTCTGATCACCGCTCCACGTTAGCCGTCCGCCCGGGAATGCCACCGGCCGCGGGGCGGTTGCCCCTCGGCATGAAGGCACTCGTCTATCGCGACTTCGGCGGCTCCGACCGCTTCGAGCTCACCGACCTCCCCGCTCCGCACATCGGCCCCGACACGCTCGTCGTGCGGGTGGTCGCCGCGGGCATCAACCCGGTCGACTACAAGGTGCGCGAGGGATACCTCCGCGGTCTCATCGACGTGACGCTGCCGGCGGTGCCCGGGTGGGACGTGGCGGGCGTCGTCGAGCAGACAGGCCTCGACACACCGGAGTTCGCCGTCGGTGACGCCGTCCTCGCCTACGCGCGGGCCGACTCCGTGCAGCACGGCTCGCTCGCCGAGCTCATGCCGGTGCCGGTGCGCACCGCCACGCGCAAGCCCGAGGGCATCTCGTTCGAGCAGGCCGCGGCGCTCCCGCTCACGGGCCTGACCGCGCTCCAGTCGATCGAGCGGTCCGGGCTCGGCGAGGGCTCGACCGTCCTGATCCACGGCGCGGCCGGGGGCGTCGGCTCGTTCGCCGTGCAGCTCGCCGGCATCCGCGGCGCTCGCGTCGTCGGCACCGCGTCGGAGCGGAACCACGACTACCTGCGCGACCTCGGCGCCGAGCCGATCGCCTACGGCGAGGGACTCGTGGATGCCGCGAAGGGTCTCGCGCCCGAGGGCTACGACGTCATCCTGGACTTCGCGGGCGGCTCGTCGCTCGACAGCACCGGAGCGCTCCTGAAGCCCGGCGGGCGCGTCGTGTCGATCGCCGACCCCCGCGCGCGGACGGAGTTCGGCGGCGAGTACGTGTGGGTGCGCCCGGATGCCGCTCAGCTCGGCGAGCTCGCCCAGCTCGTGGCCGACGGGGCGCTGCGCGTCGAGCTGGCCGCCACCTATCCGCTCGACGCGGCCGTCGCCGCCTTCGCGCAGCTGGAGGAGGGCCACACCCGCGGCAAGATCGTCGTCACCGTCTGACCGCGCGTTCGATCAGCGCATCGCCTGCTCGAACAGCGACAGCGCGAGGAGCAGTCCTCCGATCATGACCGCGACGCCGACGAGCGGCACCCAAGCCAGGTCTCTCTCCCGGCGCCACGCGATGAGCATGGCCACGGCGGTGATCGCGAAGCCCGCGACGACGAAGGCGGCGTACACCATCCCCGCACGTTCCGCGCCGACCCAGTCGCAGTCGTGCGCGCAGGCCTCCCCGGCGAACAGCGTGCGGGAGATCCACACCGCCGTCGTCACCATGGCCGTCACGATCTGCAGGACAGCGACAGCCGCCACCGCCGCGACGGCTCTGCGCCGGGATCTGACGATTATGGTTCGGTCTGCCATGGTCAGCTGAAGTTATCAGTGAGTCTCAGACCGCGCGCACGCAGGCGAACGCGCCGGCGCAGGATGATCGGGCCCGAATCGTCCTGCGCCCGCGCGTTCTCCTGCGTCGCCGCGCGGCGACGCAGGCGCACTCAGCCGGCGAGGAACTCCACGGCCGCCTCGCGGAAGACCCGCGACCCCGGCGCGTTGAAGTGGTGCCGATCGGGGATCTCGAGGAACCGCCCCTCGGGGCACGCGGCGGCGAGCGCCTTCGAGCCCTCGATGATCGCGTCGAGCGACCCGGTCGCGAACAGCACCGGCTGGCGCGGCGCGTGCGCCGGGTCGGGGTCGACCTGCTTCGAGGCGCGCAGGCCCGTCGCGATCGCGAGCAGCGCCTGCAGGTCGTTGCCGGCGACCCGCTCGGTGAGCCGGATGTAGTTCTGCGTCACGGCATCCGTCACCGGCGTCCCGTCCTGGGCGAAGGCGCGCACCTGGTCGAGGTCGAGCCGGGCGAGGGGGATGCCGTCGGGCACGCCGCCGAGCACGGCCCGCGGGATCCGCGGAGCGATGTCCTGCAGCACCTCCCAGCCCACGCGCGCGCCCAGCGAGTAGCCGACGTAGCACGCCTCGTCGACGAGGTAGGTGTCGAGCACCGCCTCGACATCGCTCGCGAGCTGGCGCAGGTGGTAGTCGCGCGCCTCGTGGGGCTTGTCGCTGGCGCCGTGCCCTCGCTGGTCGAGCGCGAGCACGCGGTAGCCGGCGCGCTGCAGGTCGCGCACCCACCCGGTGCTCACCCAGTTGTCGCGGGTGCTGGAGGCGAAGCCGTGCACCACGACGACGGTCGGAAGCGTGTCATCGCCCCACGAGTAGGTCGCGATCCGATGCCCTTCCCCGACCATGATGTACTGCGGGTCGGGCATCTCGGTCAGCTGGGGCAGCGAAGGGGTCACCCGTTGATTCTGCTCCTCCTGCGCGGCCGGCGGCGCGCGAGGATCCGCACGAGGTTGCCGCGCTGCGTCGCCGACGGCTGCTGCGGCAGTGCGATCGGCTGCGTGACGATCGCGTCGACGACCATGGATCCGTCGCTCGGGCCGATCACCGGGATGGCGGCCGTCGGGGTCGGGACGGCGGGCGTCACCGGAATCCGTCCGAGCTCCCGATGCGCGCGCACATAGGCGGGGATGAGGATGACGACGGCCCCGAACCAGGCGAGCGGGTTGCTCCACGCGACGCCGACGAAGCCGAAGAACGCGCCGAGGACGACCGCGGCGCCCGTGCGGGCGAACAGCTCGACGACCCCCGTGACGGTGGGGATCATCGTGTGGCCGAGTCCCTGCAGGGCTCCGCGGAGGATGAAGAGCACGGCGAGCGCCCCGTAGGTCGCGCCGTTGATCACGAGCATGAGCGCGGCGAGGTCGACGACCTCGTCGGAGCCCTCGCCGACGAAGAGGCGCACGATGCCCGCGCCGAAGAGGATCAGGAGCGCGCCGAGGACGACCGCGGCTCCGAGGGCCAGCCACGTCGCCTGCACGACGCCGCGCCGGATGCGGTCGGGGCGTCCGCCGCCGTGATTCTGCGCGACGAACATCGACGTCGCGAGCCCGAGCGACATGAGCAGTGCGACCGCGAGCCCGTCGACGCGGGATGCCGTGGTGTACGCGGCGACGTCGGCGGCGCCCAGGCGGTTGAGCGCGACCTGCACGGCGAGCGTCCCGATCGCGATGATCGACGCCTGGAACCCCATGGGGAGGCCGAGCCGCAGGTGCTCGGCGAGGTCGCGCCGGGTGACGCGCCAGTCGTGGCGGCGGACGTGCAGCACGGGGACCCGTCGCCGCACGTACTCGAGGCAGAGGATCACGGAGACCGCCTGCGACAGGACGGTCGCCAGCGCCGCGCCGGCCACGCCCCAGCCCCACGGGCCGACCATGAGCACCACGAGGCCGACGTTCAGGACGCAGGCGAGGGTGAGGAAGAGGAGCGGCGTGCGCGAGTCGCCGATCGCGCGGATGATCGCCGAGAGGAAGTTGAAGAACATCATCGTGCTCGCGCCGAGGAAGCTGATCTGCGCGAAGACGACCGCGTCCTCCATCAGCTCGGGCGGCGTCTGCAGCAGCTCGAGACCCGGCCGGGCGAGCATCGGGGCGAAGACGGTCAGGACGACGCTCGTGATGCCGGTGAGCACGGCCCCGGATGCCACGGAGCGCCGCACGGCCGCATGGTCCTGCGCGCCGAAGGCCTGCGCGGTCGGGATCGCGAAGCCCGACGTGAGACCCCACGCGAACCCGAGCAGCAGGAACAGCAGGCTGCCGGTGGCGCCGACGGCGGCCAGCGCGTCGACGCCGAGCCAGCGGCCGACGACGATCGCGTCGGCGACCTGATAGAGCTGCTGGACGACGTTGCCGATCAGCAGGGGCACCGAGAACGCGAGGATGACGCGCCACGGGCTTCCGGTGGTGAGGGTTCTGGCCATGCGGGTGCTCTCAAGGACGACAGGGGGTGGGAGCGGCCGCGAGCGCGGCTCCTCCAGTGTATCGAATCGATTCGACGATGCGGAAGGGCGGATCGTGAGACGCAGCGGCGATCCGCTCCCCGGCAGCGGTCAGGCGGCGGCGAGCGCGCCGTCGACGATGGCGCGGAGCGCCGATCGGATGCCGGACGCACGATCGGCGAACCCGCGCTGGTGCGCGACGTACGCCGCCTTGCCCTCCGCGGTCTCGATCGCGACCGGCGCGTAGCCCCAGTCGGCGAGGTCGTACGGCGAGGCGCGCATGTCGAGCGCGCGGATGTCACGGGCGAGCACGAACGCGTCGAGCAGCAGCGACCCCGGCACGAGCGGACCGAGCTTCACCGCCCACTTGTAGAGGTCCATGTTCGCGTGCAGGCAGCCCGGCTGCTCGGTGTCGGGCTGGCGGTCGCGACTCAGCGCCTCACGGTTGCGCGGAACGGCATCCGGGGTGAAGAACCGGTAGGCGTCGAAGTGCGTGCACGTGAGCGGGGATGCGTCGACCACGGCATCCGTGCCCTCTCGGCCGAGGCGCAGGGGAACGGGATGCCGGTGCTCGGTCTGCCGGTAGACCATCGCCCACTCGTGGAGGCCGAAGCAGCCGAACTGGGCGCGGCGGTTCTCGGTCGCGCGGAGGATGCCGGCGATGCCGCGCAGGAGCAGCCCTTTCTCGCGCGCGAAGCCCGCGGTGTCGACGACGACGTCGTCGCCCTCGACGAGGTATCCCCGCCACCCGGCGCGCGGGGTGCCCGCGGCATCCTGCAGGCGCGTGCCCGCGCCCGGATGCCAGCGGCGCAGCAGTCCCGGCTTGTAGCTGTAGTACGTGTAGAGGAAGTCGTCGACCGGGTGGGTCTCGCCCCGTGCCACGCGGTGACGCCGCCCGGCCGTCAGCGCATCGGCACGCGCGGCGTGCGCCGACTCGCGCTCGCGCCACTCCGGCGCCGCGAGCGCCGCGGCGGGCGCGGCGACGAGGGCATCGGAGCGGGGGTTCACGCCACGAGGATACGCGGAGGGCCTGTGCGTGCCGTAAGTTGGCTCCGCCGGAACACCACTCGGGGGTCGCTGTGTCTGTTGGTCTGCTCGCCGTCGTCGACGACATCCTGAGCGCCGCGCTCAAAGCGTCGGCGAAGTCCGCGGGCGTCGTCATCGACGACGCCGCCGTCACCCCGCAGTACGTCCAGGGCATCACTCCCGCCCGCGAGCTGCCCGTCGTCGGCAAGATCGCGCTCGGGTCGCTCGCGAACAAGTTCCTCCTGATCATCCCGGCCGCGATGCTCCTCACCGCCTTCGCGCCGTGGGTCCTGCCGTGGCTGCTGATCGTCGGCGGCGCCTACCTCTGCTTCGAGGGCGCCGAGAAGGTGCTCGAGTGGTTCGGGTTCCACCACGGGCACGAGGAGGAGGGCGGCCGCGACGAGAAGCGGCTCGTCGCCGGCGCGATCCGCACCGACCTCATCCTGTCGACCGAGATCATGCTCATCTCGCTGTCGAACATCGACCCCGACCTCGGCGTCTGGATGCGCCTGGCCGTCCTCGCCCTCATCGCCCTCCTCATGACGGGCATCGTGTACGGCGCGGTGGCCCTTCTCGTGAAGATCGACGACATCGGCCTCCGGATGGCCAAGAACCCGTCGGCGCAGGTGCGCCACACGGGCATGCGGATCGTCCGGTCGATGCCCGCGGTGTTCCGCGTCATCAGCATCGTCGGCACCGTCGCGATGCTCTGGGTCGGCGGGCACCTCCTCATCGTGAACGTCGGCGCGGTGGGCTGGCACTTCCCGGTCGACGTCCTGCACGCCGTCGAGCACGCGCTCGAGCCGCTCGGCGGCCTCGTCGTCTGGATCGGCGACACCGCTCTCTCGGCCGTCGTCGGCTTCGCGGCGGGCCTCGTGATCGTGGGCATCGTGCTCGGGATCGGCAGGCTCGTCGGCCGGCGGCCGTCGTTCAGCGAGGGCGGCGAAGCCCCCCAGTCCTCTCACTGATCCGGGACCCGGCGTCGCCGGGGCGCCGCGCACTGACCGCGCGAGGGAAGGCAGACTGGGGGGATGAACTCCGCGACCCCCGGCATCCCGTCCGCCGCCGTGAGCGCCCTGATCGACAGCCTCTCGGCGGAGGGGCTCGACCCCCACACGCTGACGATCGCCCGCCACGGCGAGGTCCTCGCGACCCACGCCTGGGCGCCGTGGGCGATCGATTCCCCGGCGCTGTCGTACTCGTCGTCGAAGACCTTCACGGCGCTCGCCATCGGCCTCCTCGAAGCCGAGGGCCGACTGTCGCTGGATGACGCCGCCGGCGCTCACCTCGGACTTCCGGATCCGCACGGCATCACCGTCCGTCACCTCCTCACGATGAACACGGGCCACAGTCAGGCCCAGGCCGACACCTTCGACTTCGACGTGCGCACCCTGCTCTCGACGCCGCCCGCGGCCGCGCCGGGCACGTCGTTCGCGTACAACTCGGATGCCACATACGCCCTCTCGTGCATCGTCACCGCTCTCACCGGCGAGCGGCTCACCGCCTACCTGCGCCCGCGGCTGCTCGACCCCCTCGGGATCGGCAGGCGCTGGATGAAGCCAGCGCGCGGGATCGAGCAGGGCGCGTCGGGCTTCCACCTCACCGTCGGCGACCTTGCCCGGGTGGGGATCCTCCTCGCCGACGGCGGCCGATTCGGCGACACGCAGCTCGTGCCCGCCGCGTTCATCGACGAGCTCGCCCGGCCGTGGTCCGACACCCGCGACGCGACGCAGCCCCACGACCCCGAGAACGACTGGGCGTACGGCTACGGCTACCAGGTGTGGCGCGGACGCCGCGGTTTCCGCGTCGACGGCGCGTACGGGCAGTTCGCCGTCGTCCTCCCCGAGCTCGGCCTGGTGATCGCCTATCAGGGCGCGACCCTCGACACCACGCGCACGATGCGCGCGTTCTGGCGGTTCGTCGAGGCCGTCGAGGTCGCCGACGCGGCCGCCCCGGATGCCGGAGATGCCCCGGATGCCGGGGAGGCCGCGGGCGCCGGGATCGAGGCCCTCTCCACCGACGCCTGGGACTCCCGCGACGCGCTCGAGGTCGCGCCGGACGGCGAACGCGACGCCGACGGCATCCGCCTCGACGATGCGGACGGCGGCTGGTCGCTCACCCTGCCCCCGCACGTCACGGGCGGCGCGTCGACGGCGATCCCGGTCGGCACCGACGCCTGGATCCGCACCGTGCTCGACCTGCCGGCGCCGCCCGATGGGGGCGAGCCCGTCGTGGCCGGCCCGCCGGTCGAGACGGGCACGCACGTCGTCGTGGCGGCCCGGGGCATCGCGGACGCCGACGGCATCCTCGTCCACGTGGTCGTCGCGAGCTCGCCGCACCGGCTGATCGTCCGACGCGCCGCCGACGGGCTCATCACGGCCGGGTGGCACACCGTGCCGCTGCGCGGCGGCACCCTCGCGACGGTCGCCGTGCCCCGCTGGCTCGCCGACACCGTCGCCGGTTGACCCCTCCGCCCGCGTAGGCTCGTTCGTCATGGCCATCGGCGCGACAATGCACACCTTCACGGTCCAGCTGGCGGACGTCGACCGCGGAGTCTACGAGGAGCTGTCGCTGCGGACGGCGCGGCAATCGGCCGAGACCGACGCTTTCATGATGACGCGCGTGCTCGCGTACTGCCTCGAGTACGAGGAGGGCATCGCCTTCAGCGAAGGCGTCGCCGCCGCCGATGAGCCGGCCGTCTCGGTGCGCGACCTCACCGGTCGCCTCCTCGCCTGGATCGAGGTCGGGGCTCCGGATGCCGCCCGCCTCCACCGCGGGAGCAGCTCGGCCGAGCGCACCGCCGTGTACACGCACCGCGATCCCGCGAAGGTCGCGGCGCCCTGGGCGGGCAAGCGGATCCACCGCGGCGAGGACGTCCTCCTGCACAGCTTCGAGCCGGGCTTCGTCGAGGCCGCCGCCGCGCTCGTCGAGCGCCGCAACGACATGACCCTGTCCGTCACCGAGCGGCGGATCTATCTCGAGCTGAACGGCACGACCCTGTCGTCGGCGATCATCGACCAGCCCGCTCAGTCGGCCTAGCCGTCAGCCCACGGGGGCCCGGCGCACCCGGCGCACCGCGATCGACAGCACGGCGGCGATCGCGCACAGCGTCGCTCCACCCCACCACGCGTACGTGTACGCGCCGAACACGTCGCGGATGACGCCCGCTCCGAGAGCCGCGATCGCCGCGCCGATCTGATGAGCGGCGAACACCCAGCCGAACACGATCGTGCCGCGATCGCCGAAGATCTCGCGGCACAGCGCCGCCGTCGGCGGCACCGTGGCCACCCAGTCCAGTCCGTAGATGACGATGAACAGCACCATGCTCGGGTGCACCGACTCTGCCAGCAGCCACGGGAGCAGGAGCAGGCCGACGCCCCGGAAGGCGTAGTAGACGACGAGGAGCTTGCGGGGATCGAACTTGTCCGTCAGCCAGCCGGAGGCGACGGTTCCGACGATGTCGAACACGCCCACGACGGCGAGGAGTCCGGCGGCGGTGGTCGTCGGCATCCCGTGATCGTGCGCGGACGGGATGAAGTGGATGCCGATGAGGCCGTTGGTGGTCGCCCCGCAGATCGCGAAGGCGATCGCGAGAGCCCAGAACGAGCGGTGACGCGAAGCGAAGGCGAGTCCTTCGAGGGCGCGTCGGGCGGCGCTGCCGGTGACGCGGGGCGGGGCGACGTAGCCGGCGGCGTCGGCGCCGTACGGGAGCACGCCGCGATCCTCGGGGTGGTCGCGCAGCACGAACCAGACGATGGGGACGGCCGCGAGGGCCGCCGCGGCGACGAGGAGCGACGCCTCGCGCCAGCCGACGGACTCGGCCACGACGGCCACCGGAGGCAGGAAGATCAGCTGTCCCGTCGCCGAGCCCGCGGTCAGAGCACCCATGACGAGACCGCGACGGCGCACGAACCACCGGTTGGCGATCGTCGCGGCGAAGACGAGGGCCATCGATCCGGTGCCGAGTCCGATGAGAAGGCCCCAGAAGACCAGCAGCTGCCACGACGCCGTCATGAGCACACTGCCGCCGGCCCCGAGGGCCACCAGGGTGAGGGCAGCGGCGACCACCTGACGGATGCCGAAGCGGTCCATCAGCGCAGCGGCGAACGGCGCCGTGAGCCCGTAGAGCAGCAGATTCACGCTGACGGCGAGAGACATGACGCTCGTCGACCAGCCGAACTCGTCGTGGAGCGGAACCATGAGCGCGCCGGGTGCGGCACGGAAGCCGGCAGCCGCGAGCAGCGCGATGAACGCCACGGTCGCGACGCCCCACGCCGGGTGGATGCGTCGGCGCGGTGGTGCCGGGCTCGCGGGCGTCCGAACCGGTTCGGTGCCTTCGAGCTCGGCGGTCACGCAGGCACCGCCAGGCGGAAGGGACGGCCGCCCATGCTCCGGCGCGCCCACGTCGTCGAGGTCGCGCCGAGCGGTGCGGCGCAGGTCACGCACCAGTCGGCGGCTTCGGCGCTCGTTCCGCAGCGGGCGCAGGCGACCGCGAGCCCCCACGGTCCGTCCGGATCGACCGAACGCGTGAACCGCGCGTACGCATGGAGGATCGGCAGCGTCGCGGCGCCGTCCGACGTCAGCGCGTAGCCGCCGTCGGCGCGGACGACGAGGCCCGCCTCCTCCATCGTGCGGAGCCGGCGCGCGAGCACGCTGTCGGCCGCGCCGGACGCGGTGCGCAGCTCGTCGAAGCGCGAACGTCCCGAAAACAGCTCGCGCAGCAGCACGAGCACCCACGCGTCGGCGAGGACGTCGGCGGCACGAGCGATCGGACAGGTGGAGGTCGACCAGTCGGAGCGGAGCGGCATCCCCCCACTTTCTTGAAGAAAGTGCACGGAGTCAAGCGCTCCCAGAAGTGGCGGGGCGGTCCGGAACCCTGGGAAGTCCCGACCGCCCCGCCGATCGGCCTCCCACACCGAGAGACCGATCTACGAACACCACCACTCCCCCCGGAGTGAACTCGCCGCCCCCACGGGAAGGGGCGACGAGCCGCAGAGATGGCACTCGAAAGGCAAGACCGCGCGCGGCCGCCATCATGACGCGGCCGCGTCAGGTCTTGTCGATGATGTCTACGATGCGGCGCGTGCGCAGCAGCGGCCGCCTGCGCACGTGCAGCGCGATCATCCGCACGAGCGCGACCGTCCCCGCGACCATGGGCGGCGCGGATGCCGGGCGTTCGTCGGGCTGCTCGGCATCCAGCGCCTCGACGATCGCCGTCAGGAGCGGGCGCAGCTGATCGTCGTGGCAGAGCGCGTCGTCGGCCGCGATCCGGTCGAGCAGCGCGCCCAGTGTCTCGTTGCTCATGCGGAGGAGACTCGCCGGTTCGGCGTTCATCACGGCAAACACGGAAGATTGCCGCCTGGCCTGCGGAGTCGCCCGGCCGAGGACTACGGTGTGCCCATGAGCACGTACACGGTGACCCGCTCGATCGAGACCTCCGCGACGCCCGCGCAGGTCCACGCGTTCGTCGACGACTTCCGTCGCTGGTCGGTGTGGTCGCCCTGGGAGGACATCGACCCGACCATGCAGCGCACCTACACCGGTGCCGAGTCGGGCGTGGGCGCGCACTACGAGTGGGCCGGAGACGGCAAGGTCGGCGCCGGCGAGATGACGATCGAGAGCTCCACACCCCAGGCGATCGGCATCCGCCTCGCCTTCACCAAGCCCTTCGCCGCGGTGTGCCCGACCCGGTTCGAGTTCGCACCCGTGGGCACGGGCACGAAGGTGACCTGGACGATGCAGGGCGAGAACCGCGGGATCATGGTGCTGCTCGCTCCGCTGCTGCGGATCCAGAAGGCGGTCGGCAAGGACTTCGATCGCGGCCTCGCGAAGCTGAAGGCCGCCGTCGAGTCGGCCTGACAAAGCAGACCTAGGCGTCGAAGCGCCGCCAGTCACCCTCGGACACGACCTCCACGACGCCGTCGACGACCGAGATCGCGGTCTGGTCGTCGATCGCGTACGAGGGCACGCCGATCGTCGCGGCCCATTCCTCCGCGCGAGCGAGGGTGTTGCCCGCCCAGCCCGGATAGTCCAGGTGCGGGAAGATCGAGAAGTCGACGACACCGAGCGTCTCGTCGCCGCGCTCCGGCTCCCACTCGACGAAGGGCGCCCCGATGCGCGGGGTCATGACCATGCTGCCCGCGCTCACGCCGACCCACACGGTGTCGGCGAGCGACGGCAGGAGAGCCGCCAGGCCGGAGGTGCGCAGCCAATGCGCGAGGAACACCGCCTCTCCGCCGTCGACGAGGAGCACGTCGGCCTCGCGCACCCACGGCATCCAGCGCTCCGGCGCGAGCGACGGCAGCGCCGTGAGCTCGAGGAGGCCCACGGACTTCCACCCCAGACCGCCGAGCCCAGGACCGTGCTCGCCGGTGCCCGCGATCGTGTTCCAGAGCGACGCGGGGCCGCACATCGGATGGCCCCACTGCGCCGTGGGGATGAAGAGCGCGCGCGCGTCGGCGATCGGCTTGCCGAGCATCGCGACCAGACGGTCGCGGATCGCGTCGTTCGTCACTCCGCCGGATGTCAGCAGCAGCTTCATCGTGGTCTCTCTCTTCGCCGAGGGGTGTTCGCCGAGTCTTCGCCGAGGGGCTCGGGCGAGGTCCACGATAGGCCGCCTCCCCGACGGCGACTAGCGTGGACGGCGACGACCGAAGGAGCTCCCCCATGAAGACCGTCCCCGTCGGACCCGACCTGCACGCCCCCAACGTGGTCCTCGGACTCATGCGCATCACCGACAAGAGCGACGATGAGATCCGCGAGCTGGTGACCACCGCGCGCGACGCCGGCATCGACTTCTTCGACCACGCCGACATCTACGGCTCGCACATTCACCAGTGCGAGGAGCGCTTCGCCGAGGCGATGCAGCTCACACCGTCGCAGCGCGCCGAGATCACCATCCAGACCAAGGCCGGCATCGTGAAGGAGGGGCCGTACTTCGACTTCTCCTACGAGCGCATCGTCGGCCAGGTCGAGGGATCGCTCCGCGCCCTGCGCACCGACTACATCGACATCCTGCTCCTCCACCGGCCCGACGCCCTCGTCGAGCCCGACGAGGTCGCCCGCGCGTTCGACGAGCTGGAGGCCGCGGGCAAGGTGCGCGCCTTCGGCGTCTCCAACCACACGCCCGGTCAGATCGACCTGCTGCGCTCCGCGGTGCGCCAGCCGCTCGTGGCGAACCAGCTGCAGCTGTCGATCACGCACGCGCCGATCATCGCGCAGGGCGTCGCGGCCAACATGCAGGGAACCGATCAGTCCGTCACCCTCGACGGCGGCGGGATCGTCGACTACTGCCGCCTCCACGGGATCACGATCCAGGCGTGGTCGCCGTTCCAGGCCGGCTTCTTCAACGGCGTGTTTCTCGGCTCACCCGAGTACGCCGAGCTGAACGCGGTCATCGACCGGCTCGCCGCGCAGTACGACGTGCCGCCGATCGCGATCGCGACCGCCTGGATCACCCGTCATCCCGCGAAGATGCAGGTCGTGCTCGGGACGACGACACCCGAGCGCGTGAGCGCCGCCGCCCAGGGCTCGGACATCCCGCTCACCCGCGCCGAGTGGTACGAGCTCTTCCGCGCGGCCGGCTACCGCGTGCCCTGAGCCGAGCGTCCTGAGCTCTGGCACTGAGCCCACCGGTCATCGTGCTTCAAGGACGAAGAAGAGGAAGGCGAGGAACCCCGTCGTCTCGCCGCTCCGGATGCGCGGAGTGAGGAGTTCGACGGGTGTGTCCGGTGCGGGCGGCGGCTCCGCGATGACGGCGATGTCGAAACCGGCCGCCGTGAAGGCGTCCGTCATCGCGTGGAGCGGCCGATGCCAGAAGGTGAGGATGCCGGGCTGCCCGTCGAACTCGAACTCGTCCGAGTACTGGCGGGTGGCGAAGTAGTCCTCGCCGGGGTGCGTGAACACGCGGACGAGCGGATGGTTGACGGAGACGAGGAGCCGGCCGCCGGGACGCAGCACCCGCCGGATCTCGGCCAGCGGCCCCGACCAGTCCTCGAGGTAGTGCAGCACGAGCGACGCGATCACGTCATCGAAGGAGTCGTCGTCGTAGGGCAGCGGCGCGGCGATGTCCGCCACGCGCAGCGGCACATCGTCGCCCAGCCGGTCCCGGGCGAGTTCGATCATCGCGGGGCTCCCGTCGAACCCGGAGACCACTGCGCCACCGTCGCGCAGGTTCTGAGCCAACGGCCCCGAGCCGCAACCGGCATCCAGGATCCGCCGTCCCCGCACGTCGCCGGCGAGCGCCACGAGCGCCGGACGGTTGTAGTAGGCGTTGAGGAGGCTCGCGGAGTTCTCCCGGTCGTAGCTCGCGGCGAACGCGTCGTAGTGGTCGGCCTTCATCACGCTCCGTCGTCGTCGTGCTCATCGTGGTCGTGGTGTTCTGCGTGGTCGTGGTCGCCCTCGAGCAGCATGCTGACAGATGTGGCGCAGGTGTCGCCGCGCCACGCTTCGATCCCCTCCCGCACCGCCATCACGGCGATGAAGAGGCCCGCGACAGCGTCGACCCACCACCAGCCGAACAGACTGTTGAGGACCAGCCCGAGCAGCACCGCGCCCGAGAGGTAGGTGCAGATCAGCGTCTGCTTCGAGTCGGCGATCGCCGTCGTCGAGCCGAGTTCGACACCGGTACGGCGTTCGGCGAACGACAGGAAGGGCATGATCACGACGCTGACCGCCGTGAGGACGATCCCGACCGTCGAGTGCTCGACGTCGGCGCGGACGACGAGCGCGAGGACGGACGTCACCGTCACGTACGCGGCGAGCGCGAAGAACGCGAGGGCGACCACCCGGAGCGTCGGCCTCTCCCAGCGCTCCGGGTCGCGGCGGGTGAACTGCCAGGCGACGGCCGCCGCCGACAGCACCTCGATCGTCGAATCGAGGCCGAACCCGATGAGCGCGGCGGACGAGGCGAGCGCGCCGGCGGTGATGGCGACGATCGCCTCGACCACGTTGTAGGCGATCGTCGCGGCGACGATCACGCGGATGCGACGCTGGAGGACGTCGCGACGTGCGGCCGTCTCGGATGCGGTGGTCATGCGCAGCGGCATCCCGGGCCGTCGCAGCAGCCCGGCTCGACGACGAGGACGACGCGGAGCAGCTCGGCCAGCGCCGGCGCCAGGTGCTCGTCGGCGAGGCGGTATGCGGTGCGGCGCCCGTCCGGGGTCGCCTCGACCAGTCCGCAGCCGCGGAGGCAGGCGAGCTGGTTCGACATCACCTGGCGTGACACGCCGAGCGCGTCGGCCAGGTCGGACGGGTACGCGGGCCCATCGCGGAGGGCGAGCAGGATGCCGGAGCGTGTGGCATCCGAGAGCGCATGGCCGAGTCGTGCGAGCGCCGCCGTGTGGGTGAGCGTCGCCGAAGCCATGGTGCCGAGAGTACACGAGACGCTGTACTGTCGTCGATCGATGGGGGACGCGGCGATGTCGGAGGGGGTGCGTAGTCTGAAGGAACATCGCCGGCGCCATTCATGCGGGCGATGTCGGTAGAGCAGGACAAAGCCTCCTGACGCATTCGACGTCAGGAGAGCCATGGAACAGGTCACGCACCCCGGAGAGCACCGCGGAGTGGATCCGCACTGGGTCGAGCTCGACGCGGTCGTGGGGCGCGCGGAGCGGATCCGTCGGGATATCGCTCGGCTTCACGCGGAACGCGCCGAGCTGTGCGCCGAGGCGCTCGAACTCGTGGCCCTTCGGGTCGATCAGCGCGCGGCGGCGGGCGTCGACCATCGCGGCTCTCTCGGCGACGACATCCCGCTGCGCGAGGTCGTCGCCGAGCTCGGCGCGGCGCTGAGAGTGGGCGACCAGACGGTGCACGGCTGGCTGGGCAGCGGATCCGCCCTCGTCCACCGCTATCCCGCGACGCTGCAGGCACTGCGCGACGGCGCGATCGACGAGCGTCACGCCGCGGCGATCCTCGACGCCGGCGCAGCCATCGAAGACGATGACCTACGCGCCGAGTACGAGCGCCGCATCCTCGACGTCGCGGCGGTGGAGTCGGCCGCGCGCGTGCGAGCGGCAGCGCGGACCGTGGCCGCGCGCCTGCAGTCCGACCTCGTTGACGACCGCCAGCGCCGCGCGCACGAGCGCCGTCGCGTGCGGCTGTACGACATCGAAGACGGGCTCGCCCGCCTCGTGGCCGATCTGCCCGCCGCGCTCGCGCGGGCCGCGTACGAGCGCGTCAGCGACCTCGCCGCGGCGCTCGACGACGCGGCGGACGATGACCAGGAGCGCGATCTCAACGGCGGTCACGACGCGCGGTGCCTCGATGAGCGCCGCGCCGACGTGCTGGCCGACCTGCTGATCGGCGGCGCACCGGCGGCGCACCCCGACGTCCGCGCGGTGAGTGCGCGCGTTCACGTCACGGTGCCGCTCCTCACCCTCGCGGGCATCGATGACGAACCGGCGATCCTGAGCGGACACGGCCCGATCGACGCCGAGACCGCGCGACGACTCGCGGCCGCCGCTCCCGGCTGGGAGCGTGTGGTCCAGCATCCCCTCACCGGAGAGGTGCTCGCCTGCGATCGCTATCGGCCGTCCGCCGCGCTCCGCCGGCTGATCGACGCGCGTGACGAGCACTGCCGGTGGCCGGGATGCCGTCGGGCTGCGCATCGATGCGACGCCGACCACACGGTCGCCTATGCCGAGGGCGGCGACACGGCGGCATCCAACCTGGCGCTCTTCTGCCGGCGACATCACCGGCTCAAGCACGCGTCGCCGTGGCGCGTCCGGCAGCTCGGTGCCGGACGCCTCGAGTTCCGCTCGCCGACAGGCCGGGTCTACCTCAACGATGCACCGCCCGTCGTCGCGTTCGTCGCGCGCGACGGGGATGCCGCCGACTCTGGCGATCCGCCGCCGTTCTGACCCCTTCGGTGCCGAATCCCTCTCACTCGCCGTCTGTCAACGGCTCCCAGCGCAGAAGATCGCCGGGTTGACAGTCGAGCGCCTCGCACAGCGCGTCGAGCGTCGTGAAGCGGACGGCTTTGGCGCGCCCGTTCTTCAGCACCGCCAGGTTCGCCGGGGTGATGCCGATGCGCTCCGCCAGCGTGCCCACCGCCATCTTGCGCCGGGCGAGCATGACGTCGATGTCGATGACGATCGGCATCACACCACCTCGTCGAGCTCGGCGCGGAGGCCGCGGGCCTCGGCATCCCGGTCGATCGCCTGCCGCAGCAGCGCCTTCATCACGACCACCAGCAGTGCGACTCCGCCCAGCACGAGCGCCGCCCCGCAGACGAGACCGACGACGCCCGGCGCCGCCTCGCCCGCCGCCAATAGGAGCGCGAGCCCGAACACGAGGACCGCGGCCGTTCCGACCGCCCCGACGATGACGTCGACGTAGCGGAATGAGGATGCCGTGAACACCGATCCGAGGCGGACGCGCGACAGCAGCTGCCATACGCACACTGCGAAGACCTGCATCGTGACGACACCCAGCACGAGGATCGTCACCAGGACCACACGCCGCCAGAGCTCCGTCGCCTCGGTGTCACGCCAGACCGCGGGGACGATCATCAGCTGCACGACCAGCGAGCCGGCGAGCGCGAGGGCGATGACCACCCGCAGGATCAGGATCGACGTGCGAGCCATGGCGACCTCCTGCCGATTGAACGACGACAGTAATCTATCGTTTATCGATAGTTTTTGCCAGCGATCGCTCAGGAGAACGGCCCCGGGCACGACTCGTGCACAGCTGCGAACTCATCCCAGACCTGTTCTTCCACGGCGCGCCGGTCGGCCAGCCCACCGCCGGGAGCCGTTTCCTCCCACCCGGCGATCGGAGTGCCAGTCGTCGAGATCGCTGCACCAATCCGGATACGGCGGCCGGATCTCGCACCCCGCGAGTGCGACCGTCAGGACGGCGACAGCAAGTCCCGCGATCACCCCGCCCCGCCTCATGCGCGCGCGTAGCGCGCACCGTTCGCTACTGGAAGTCGCCCGCCATATCGGTGAAGCGCGAGAAATGGCCCTGGAAGGCGACGGTGACCGTGTCGGTCGGTCCGTTTCGGTGCTTGGCAACGATCAGATCGGCTTCGCCCGCGCGGGGGCTGTCCTTCTCATAGGCGGCTTCGCGGTGCAGCAGGATGACGATGTCGGCATCCTGCTCGATCGAACCGGACTCGCGCAGGTCGCTGATCGCGGGCTTCTTGTCGGCGCGCTGCTCGGCACCACGGTTCAGCTGCGAGAGCGCGATGACCGGTACCTGCAGCTCCTTGGCGAGGAGCTTCAGCGCACGCGAGAACTCCGAGACCTCTTGCTGGCGCGACTCGACGCGCTTGCCGCTCGTCATGAGCTGAAGGTAGTCGATGACGACCATCTTGAGCCCGACGCGCTGCTTGAGCTTGCGGCACTTGGCGCGGATCTCGACGAGCGTCATGTTGGGGCTGTCGTCGATGTACAGCGGCGCATCGTTGATGCGGCCGCGCGTCGAGGCGATCGTCGTCCAGTCTCGGCTGTCGAGGTTGCCCTTGCGCATGCTCTGCAGCGGCACGGCGCCCTCGGCGCTCATGAGGCGCATGGCGATCTCGCTCTTGCCCATCTCGAGCGAGAAGAAGATCGTCGGCTGATTGTTCTTGATCGCCGACGCGCGCGCGAAGTCGAGCGCGAGCGTCGACTTTCCCATCGCGGGACGTGCAGCGACGACGATCATCTGGCCGCCGTGCAGGCCGTTGGTCAGCTGGTCGAGACCCGCGAAGCCGGTCGGGATGCCGGTCATCTGACCGTCGCGGCCACGAGCGGCCTCGATCTCCTCGACGGCGGCGTCGACCGCGATCTGAAGGGGAACGTAGTCCTCGGCCTGCTCGGCACCGGTGACCGAGTAGATCTCGGCCTGCGCGTTGTTCACCAGGTCGAGCGCGTCGCCCTGACCGTTGTAGCCCATCTGCACGATGCGCGTGCCGGCCTCGACGAGGCGGCGCAGCAACGCTCGCTCGCGGACGATCGACGCGTAGTACGCGGCGTTGGCCGCGGTCGGGACGATCGAGGTCAGCGAGTGAAGGTAATCGGCGCCGCCGGAGCGCTGCAGATCACCCGTCTTGATGAGCTCATCGGTCACCGCGATGACGTCGGTCGGCTCGCCGTGCGAGTAGAGGGAGAGGATGGCCTCGAAGATCAGTTCGTGCTTCGGCACGTAGAAGTCGGTGCTGCGCAGCGCCTCGATCACGTCGGCGACGGCGTCTCCCGAGAGGAGCATTCCGCCCAGCGTGCTCTGCTCCGCGAGCAGATCGTGGGGCGGGGTGCGGTCGGGTTCGCGACGCCCGCCGAGTCGCTCCTCCGAGATGTCGGCGATCGACATGCGCACTCCTTCCACGGCTCCCACTCACCGAGCCTCACGACACGCTAGGCAGGGGGTCGGACAGGAGCAAACCAGCCTGTGGATAACTGTGTGGACAAGATGCGGGAAACGCCGGACAGGCTGTGTACAGAACCTGTGGAAAACGCCCGGGATCATCGTGAAGATCGCCGTGACAAATGCCCGTGACCAGGGGTTCGTATTTCCACACCCTGTGGAACCAGAACGTGTGTGAAGTGCCGCTTGAAGGTTGAGGCTTCGACGTCAGGCTGGGGACAACTGACGGGACGCAAGGCCCGTTTGTCAAGTCCGGAAACACATCGACACGGGTCGTCACGCGACGACATGAACGAAGCCCCCGGGAGGCCCCGGGGAATGTTCCGCCCCACCAGGGCGTCTGTCTCCGTCATGAGCGTTTTCGTCGAGCAGACCGAGTTCACCGATCCCTTCGTCTTCCGTGTCGTCGACCGAGATGAGCCCCACGCCGGGCCCGGCCAGGTGAGGCTGCGCGCCCGTGTCGCCGGACTCAATCCGGTCGACTGGAAGATCGCCTCCCGACCGGAGAGCGCCGCCGCGTTCGGGGTCACGCTGCCGGCAGGTTTCGGCAACGACGTCGCGGGCGAGATCGACGAGGTGGGCGACGGTGTCGACGGATTCCGAGTCGGCGACCGCGTGTTCGCGAGCGCGCGGGGCCGGGCTGTCGCCGAGCACATCATCCTCACCGTCGGTGTCGACGATGTACGCCACACGCCCGACCGCCTCTCCGACGACGTGGCCGGCGCGCTGCAGATCGCCGCTCGCACAGCGGATGCGGCCCTGCGCACGGCCGGCGTCGGCTCCGGCGACACCGTGCTGGTGGGGGGCGCCGCCGGCGGCGTCGGCGTCCTCGTGGTGCAGCTCGCCGTCCGCGCGGGGGCGTCGGTGATCGCCACGGCATCCGCGGGCAACCACGACTACCTGCGCGGCCTCGGCGCGATTCCGACGGAGTACGGCGACGGCCTCGTCGACCGCGTGCGGGCGCTCGCCCCGAACGGTCTGAACGCCGCCATCGACCTGCACGGCATCGAGGCGGTCGAGGTCGCCGCCGCGCTCGGCGTGCCGGGGGAGCGGATCGCGACGATCGCCGCGGCGAACCCTCCGCACGGCGCGCGACCGACCGGCGGACGCGAGGCCGCCCCGGGTGCGCTCGATGAGATCGCCGCTCTCCTGGCCGAGGGACTGATCGAGCTCCCGATCGCGGCGCGCTTCCCGATCGACCGCATCGACGACGCCGTCGCCCTCCAGCGCGCGGGTCACGTCCGCGGCAAGGTGATCGTCGACATCTGACCGGCACGGCGGCGCCCGGGACGCGCAGGGCCGATGACCTCCCGCGCACCGACCAGCACGTTTTCCGCAACCCCCCTAGACAACTCCCGTCACACAGGTCTACTTTCGACCGCACCAGGCACCCCTATCGCCGTTCCACCCCCCCGGGACGGTGACGACGTCGATTGTGACGGAGGTGAACGTGGACACGGTGCGAACGCTCGATCGGACCCGATGGGTCCGGCTGATGCTGTGCGCCCTCGGTGTGGCCGTGGGCTGGACCGCACTGACGTTCGCGCTCGGATCGGGTGCCACCGCAAGCCACGCGGCCGACGACGACGCGAAGGACGGGCTCCTGAGCTCGCTCGTCGACACCGTCGAGGATGTCACCGGCATCCTGCCCGACGCCGTCGAAGAGCCTGTCGCAGCCGTCGTCGAGCGCGTCGAGAAGACGACGAAGAAGACCGTGGCCTCGGTGACCAAGGCGGCGACCAAGACCGTGGACACGGTCGTGAAGGCCCGGCCGGTCTCGACCGTCACGGACACCGTCACCCGCACGGTGAAGAAGACGGTCGAGCAGGTTCCCGTCGTCGGCGCCGTCGTGGAGGACCTCGGCGTGACGGACGTCGTGGATGCCGTCGTCGACGTCATCCTGACTCCCCCGCCCGTTGAGGCGGTTTCCCCTGATGACCCGACGGATCCCACCGACCCCGCCGTGACGGCGGGTAGCGCCGGGACCCCCGCGTCCGCGCCCGCGGCTCCCCCCACCTCGGGCGTCATCGTCGACGCGGCAGGCTCCACGGCGCCGGCGTCGTGGCGCGCGGTCGCAGCGACCCCCGCGGTCGCAGCGGCCGCCGCCGCGTCAGCCACCACCGACAGCGTGCGTCCCCTCGGCGACCGCGAGAGCGAGCGCGGCGATCCGCCGTCGCCTTTCGCCGCGCCCCCGGTCTCCCTCATCTCCTCGGGCTCCGCCGGAGCCTCCACCGCGGCCGGATTCGTTCCGTCCTCGCTCCCCCCGCACGCGCACAACGCCTGGTTGCACGGCGCGGGAAGCGACGATCAGAACGCCCCTCCCGGTCCGCCCGCGTCCCCCGACGTCGCTCCCGACTGAGTCGGCCTCTCGCGCCTCCGCACTCCCGCGAAACCGGCGCGAAGACGCATCGGCGTGCACTCGCGCGCCGACGACCGACTCAGCACAAGGAGAGAATCATGCGCAAGTTCATCACGCGCGCCCTGTGGGGCACGCTGCTGGCGGGCGGTCTCACGCTCGCAGGCGCCTCGGTCGCGATGGCGGCCGAAACCGACGGCGACGACGGGTTGCTGTCGGGCACGCAGGCCCTCATCGACGTCGCGGTCCCCGTGACGGTCGAGGGCAACGGCATCTCGATCCTCGGCGACTCGTCGTCGAGCTCGTCCGGAGACGCCGCGGAGGAGACCGCCCCCGCCGCCGAGCAATCGGCGTCGACGAGCGGCGACGACGGGACCGCGTCGGGCACGCAGGCGATCGTCTCTGTCAGCGTCCCCGTCACCGTCGAAGACAACTCGGTCTCCGTGGTCGGCGACACCTCGTCGTCGCGCGACGACGGGGCCGCGTCCGAGACGGACGACCCCGCCGATGCGACCGACGCGTCGACATCGGGTGAGGACGGCACCGCATCGGGCACGCAGGCCGTCATCCCCGTCTCCGTTCCGATCACCGTCGGCGGCAACGCCATCTCCGTCCTCGGCGACAGCTCGAGCGACAGCGACAGCGCTGCGGCGGGCGCAGGAAGCACGGATGCCGGGAACACGGCCGGCGGCACCACGACCGGTGACGACGGCATCCTCTCGGGCAGCCAGGTCATCGCTCCGGTGGGACTCCCCGTGGATGTCGGCGGCAACGCCATCTCCGTCCTCGGCGACAGCTCCACCACCACCACCGGAACCACCGGCGGCACGGGCACGGGGACGGATGCCGGCACGGCGACGGGCGGAACCACCACCGGTACCGACAGCACGCTCGGCGGCACCCAGGTCATCGCTCCGGTGGGACTCCCCGTGGACGTCGGCGGCAACGCCATC
>Ga0160435_1000026_pt1 | contig 130309 bp, 111 predicted proteins | sample HID1973K_E0MG_FD_108213 | JGI IMG/M metagenome (GOLD analysis project Ga0160435, IMG submission 108213) | Enriched mosquito-associated microbial communities from UW Madison campus, WI, USA - HID1973K_E0 MG | ecosystem: Host-associated > Arthropoda: Insects > Digestive system > Unclassified ...
ATGTTAACCTCGGGCCTTCAGTGGCCCGCCCGTCGGAGATCTATCCATGGCGCTGGAGCGCACCCTGTCCATCATCAAGCCTGACGCCGTCGCCAAGAACGTCATCGGCGAAATCTACAGCCGTTTCGAAAAGGCCGGCCTGAAGATCGTGGCTGCCAAGTACAAGCAGCTGTCGCGTCGCGAGGCCGAAGGTTTCTACGCCGTGCACCGCGAGCGCCCGTTCTTCAACGCGCTGGTCGAGTTCATGATTTCCGGCCCGGTGATGATCCAGGCGCTGGAAGGCGAGAACGCCGTGGCCAAGCACCGCGACCTGTTGGGTGCCACCAATCCGAAGGATGCCGCGCCGGGCACCATCCGCGCCGACTTCGCCGATTCGATCGACGCCAATGCCGCGCACGGTTCGGACTCGGTCGAGAACGCCGCCATCGAAGTGGCGTATTTCTTTGCCGCCACCGAAGTGGTCGCACGCTGAGCCCATGCCGTGAACGAGGTCGTCCGCCAACCGCTGCCGAGTGAACTTCCCGTCGTAGAAGGGAAGGTGGCCAAGCAGAACCTGCTCGACCTCGATCGCGAGGGCCTGGAGCGCTTCTTCGCCGATACCCTCGGCGAAGCGCGCTATCGCGCCCACCAGGTGATGAAGTGGATCCACCACCGCTACGTCACCGACTTCGACCAGATGACCGACCTCGGCAAGGCGCTGCGCGCCAAGCTGCAGCAGCACGCCGAGGTCGTCGTCCCCAATGTGGTGTTCGACAAGCCTTCCGCCGACGGCACCCACAAGTGGCTGCTGGCGATGGGCGTGGATGGCAAGAATGCCATCGAAACGGTGTATATCCCGGACAAGAGCCGCGGCACCCTGTGCGTCTCCTCGCAGGTGGGCTGCGCGCTCAATTGCACGTTCTGCTCCACTGCCACGCAGGGCTTCAACCGCAACCTTTCCACCGCCGAGATCATCGGCCAGGTGTGGGTGGCCGCGCGCCATCTCGGTAACGTGCCGCACCAGCAGCGCCGTCTCACCAACGTGGTGATGATGGGCATGGGCGAGCCGCTGATGAATTTCGACAACGTCGTGCGCGCGATGAACGTGATGCGCGACGACCTCGGCTACGGCCTGGCCAACAAGCGGGTAACGCTGTCGACCTCGGGCCTGGTGCCGATGATCGACCGCCTCTCCACCGAAAGCGACGTCTCGCTGGCGGTATCGCTGCATGCGCCCACCGACGAGCTGCGCGAGCAGTTGGTGCCGCTGAACAAGAAATACCCGATCGCCGAGTTGATGGCTTCGTGCGCACGCTACCTGCGCGCCAACAAGAAGCGCGATTCGGTCACGTTCGAATACACCTTGATGAAGGGCATCAACGACCAGCCCGAGCATGCCCGGCAACTGGCCAAGCTGATGCGCCAGTTCGACAACGCGGTGCAGGCGAAGGATTCGGGCAAGGTCAACCTGATTCCGTTCAATCCGTTCCCCGGCACGCGCTACGAGCGTTCGGGCGAAACCGAGATCCGCGCCTTCCAGAAGATCCTGCTCGATTCGCAGGTGCTGACCATGGTGCGGCGCACGCGCGGCGACGATATCGACGCGGCCTGCGGCCAGTTGAAGGGGCAGGTGATGGACCGCACCCGCCGCCAGGCCGATTTCCGGCGGCAGATGGAAGCCCGCGACGGTCATGACGCGGCGGCGTGAACTAACCGTACTGCTGCTGATCGCAACCGTGCTGACCGCAGCCGGCTGCGACACCGCGACGCGCTCGACCCGGCCGGGCAAGGTCACCGATGTGGCGCCGCGCTACGACATCCGCGATGACCCCGCCACCAAGCAGCGCCTTGCCCGGCAGGAAAAACTCGGGCTTGCGCTCAACCGGCTGCAGGGCGGCGACGTGGCCGCCGCCGACGCGCTGGTGCGCGAGGTGCTCAAGCAGGATCCGCGACTGCCCGAGGCCTATACCGTGCTGGCGCTGGTGCGCGATCAGCAGGGCGACGAAGCGGCCGCCGGCGATGCCTATCGCAAGGCCGCCGAGCTGGCCCCGGACCAGGGCGATACCCTCAACAACTACGGTGCCTGGCTGTGCGGCAACGGCTTCGCCGCCGAAGCCCTGGTCTGGTTCGACCGCGCCCTGGCGGCGCCGGGTTATCGCACCCCGGCCGCGGCCCTGGCCAATGCCGGGGGCTGTGCGCTGCAATCTGGCCAGGCCGAGCGCGCCGCCGAGGATCTGCGCAAGGCACTGCAGTTGGACCCGGCCAACGGCTATGCCCTGGAGTCGATGGCGCGCCTGGAATTCGGGCGCCGGCACTACTTCGAGGCGCGAGCTTTCAGCGAACGGAGGCTGGCGGCTGCGCCGGCCACGGCTTCCGTGCTACAACTTGCTATTCAGATTGAACAAGGGCTAGGCGACAAGGCAGCCGCCAGCCGTTATCAGCAGCGGTTGGTCAAGGAGTTTCCGTCGACCGCGACCGCCAACCCAGGGGCCCAAGCATTGTGATCAGTGAGTCCAATCCGAACCCTTTCGAGCAGCAGAAGGGATGCGGACAGTACCTGCGCGAAGCACGCCAGGCCGCTGGCCTGACGGTCGATGAAGTCGCCACCCAGCTGCGCATGCCGCTGCAGGTGGTGCGCTCGCTGGAACAGGAAGACTGGCAGCGCCTGGGCGCGCCGGTGTTCGTACGAGGCCAGCTGCGCAGCTATGCGCGGTTGCTGAACGTAGACCTGGGCCCGCTGCTGCAACAGGCGCGCCTGGAGAATGTGGAGCCGGTCAAGCTGGTCAGCCATGCGCACACCCCGCGCGGGCGTCGCCTGCTGGAAAGCGTGGCCCGGCGTGCCGTGTACGTGGTGATCACCGGCGTGCTGGTGGTGCCGGTGTGGTACGCCATCCGCAGCACCCATCCCGAGCAGGCCGGCGCCAACACTGCCTCGCTGGATGTAGTGCCAGGGCCGGCAGGCGTTGCCGATGCCGGCGCGCCGAATCCCGGCGCCGCCGATGCCAGTGTCGGCGCCGCGAGCACGGTCAGCGAAAGCAAGCCCGCCGCACCGACAACGCCGTATATCGCTTCGATGACGCCAATGCCGCGCGCCGCCGCGCCCAGCGCCGGCTTGTCGCTGCGCTTCAACGGCGACAGCTGGATCCAGGTATCCGCACCGGACGGCAGCACCGTGGAAAAAGCCCTGGTGCGTTCGGGTGAACAGCGCACTTACGAACCCGGCCGCGTCGCCCGCGTGGTGCTGGGCAATGCCACCGCGGTGGAAGTCGCGCAAGGCGGCAACGTCGTCGATACGAAGCCGTTTCAGCGAGCAGCCGTGGCGCGTTTTGCGGTATCCTCCGACGGCTCCGTGGTGCCCGCTGCCGAGTAATGTCGGCGCGGCAGGCAGCACGGTTTCTGGTTTCCCTTTTGATGCTCCGGATCCGGTAAGGACGGGGTGAGAGTACGCATGGCGATCGACGATCTGCTTGACGAACACGAACAAGGCGAACGCGTTCGCTCGTGGTTGAGGAAGAATGGCGCCGGCCTGATTGGCGGTGTTGTCGTGGGGCTGGGCCTGATCTATGGCTGGCAGTGGTGGCAGACGCAACAGCATTCGGCCGCCGCCGAGGCTGGCCGGCGCTACGACGCGGTCGTCAAGGGCGTGGAAGCCGGCAAGCTGGAGGACGCCTCCAAGGCCATGCAGGAGCTGAGCGCCGGCAAATCCGCGGGCATCTATGTCGCCCTGGCCGCGCTGGACCTGGCCAAGGCGCAGGTGGACGCCGGCAAGAACGACGAAGCGATCAAGACGCTGCGCGGCATCGAGGCCGACGGCCCGCTCAAGCTGGTCGTGGACCAGCGCCTGGCCAAGCTGCTGATCGAGAGCAACCAGGCGGCCGAGGCCGCCAAGCTGCTGGCCGAGCGCCAGGACGGCATCAGCCTGGAAATCCGCGGCGACGCCGCGCGCGCCCAGGGCAAGCGCGACGACGCCCGCGACCTCTACACCAAGGCCCTGGCCCAGGTGGCGGTCGGCGCACCGCAGCGTGCCCTGCTTGAAGTCAAGCTCACCGATGCGGGCGGCAACGTGCCCGAGCCCGCGGAGCAGATCTGATGAATCACACGAAGTTGAAGCAACTGGCGGCCATCGTGCTGCTCGGCGCCGCATTGAGCGGCTGCAGCACGGTCAAGGGCTGGTTCACCAGCAAGGACGCCGCGGCGAAGAAGGCGCTGGAGCCGGCCGAACTGGTCGATTTCAAGCCCACCGTGCAGGTGCACAAGCTCTGGTCGACCGGGGTGGGCAAGGGCGAGGGCCACATTGGCGTGCGCCAGCGTCCGGCCTTTGCCGACGGCAAGCTGTTTGCCGCGGCGGTGGAGGGCGGTGTCGTCGCCCTCGACCTGCAGACCGGCAAGCAGGTATGGGAATACAAGCCCGAGAAGGTCAAGAAGAAGCCCAAGCTGCGGCTTGCCGGCGGTCCTGGCGTGGGCGAGGGCCTGGTCGTGATCGGCACGCTCGACGGCCAGGTGATCGCGCTGGACGCGGCCACCGGCAGCGAGAAGTGGCGCGGCCGCGTGCCCAACGAAGTGATCACCGCCCCGGCGATCGCACAGAACCTGGTGTTCGTGCGCAGCAACGACGGCCGGGTCACCGCGTTCGAGGCCAGCAATGGCGAGCGCCGCTGGTTCCATGACCAGGAAGCGCCCACGCTGACCACGCGCGGCAATGCCGCGGTCGTGGCTGGCCCCGGCGTGGTGTTCGTCGGCAACGACGACGGCACCGTGGCCACCCTGGCAATGCAGGACGGCCGCGTGCTCTGGAACCAGGCCGTAGGCGTGCCGGAAGGCCGCACCGAACTGCAGCGCATGGCCGACGTCGACGGTACCCCGGTGCTGGAAGACCGCGTCCTCTACGTCACCAGCTTCAAGAACCAGACCATGGCCATCGACGGCCCGACCGGTCGCCCGTTGTGGAACCGCGACCATGGCGGTGCCGGTACCGTAGGCGTGTCCTCCGGCCTGGCCGTGGTCACCGACCCGGCCGGCAGCGTGTGGGGCCTGGACAAGAGCACCGGCGCTGCGATGTGGTCGCAGGCCGCGCTGGCCCGCCGCACCCTCACCGGCATTGCCATCCAGGGCGATTACGCCGTGGTCGGCGACTACAAGGGCTATCTGCACTGGCTGCGGCTGGACAATGGCGAACTGGCGGCGCGCGAGCGTGCCGGCCGCGATGCCTTGTTGTCCCAGCCCCTGGTGGCCGATGGCATACTGGTCGTACAGAACACCGATGGCGACCTGACCGCCTTCCGTCTCGCCCCATAAAGAAGGAAACAAGCGATGCTGCCCTTGGTCGCCCTGGTCGGTCGACCAAATGTCGGCAAGTCCACCCTGTTCAATGCGCTCACGCGCAGACGCGACGCGCTGGTCCATGATCAGCCTGGCGTAACCCGCGACCGCCATTACGGCGTGTGCCGGCTGGACGAACAATCGCCGTTCGTCGTGGTGGATACCGGCGGCATCGCTGGTGAAGAAGAAGGCCTGGCCGGCGCCACCGCGCGCCAGGCCCGGGCCGCCGCCGGTGAGGCGGACCTGGTCCTGTTCATCGTCGATGGGCGCGAAGGCGCCTCGGCGCTGGACGACGAGATCCTGGCCTGGCTGCGCAAGCTCTCGCGGCCGACCCTGCTGGTCATCAACAAGATCGATGGCGTCAACGAAGACACCGTGCTGGCGGATTTTGCCCGCTACGGCTTCGCCGACATGCTGTCGATCTCCGCTTCGCATCGCCAGGGCATCGACGACCTGCTCGAAGTGGTGCAGGAGCGCCTGCCCGAAGAGGGCGCCGGCGAGCTGCTGGACCAAGACCCCAAGCGCATGCGCATCGCCTTCGTCGGCCGCCCCAACGTGGGCAAGTCGACGCTGGTGAACCGCTTGCTTGGCGAAGAGCGGATGATCGCCTCGGAAGTTCCGGGCACCACCCGCGATTCGATCGCCGTGGACCTGGAGCGCGACGGCCAGCTGTATCGCCTGATCGACACCGCCGGCCTGCGTCGCCGCGGCCGGGTCGAGGAGGCGGTGGAGAAGTTCAGCGCGTTCAAGACCCTGCAGGCGATCGAGCAATGCCAGGTCGCCGTGCTGCTGCTCGATGCCACCGAGGGCGTCACCGACCAGGACGCCACCGTGCTCGGCGCGATCCTGGAGGCCGGCAAGGCGCTGGTGGTGGCGATCAACAAGTGGGACGGGCTGACCGATTACCAACGCGAGCAGGCCGAAGACCTGCTTTCGCGCAAGCTCGGCTTCGTCAACTGGGCCGAATCGGTGCGCATTTCGGCCAAGCACGGTTCGGGCATGCGCGAGCTGTTCCGCGCCGTGCACCGCGCCCATGCCTCGGCCACGCACGAGTTCAGCACTGCCGAGGTCAACAAGGCGCTGGAAATCGCCTACGAGACCAATCCGCCGCCTAGCATCCGCGGCCACGTCTCCAAGCTGCGCTACGTGCACCCGGGCGGCGCCAATCCGCCAACCTTCATCGTCCACGGCACGCGCCTGAAGGTGCTGCCGGAGTCGTACAAGCGCTACCTGGAGAACTTCTTCCGCAAGCGCTTCAAGCTGGTCGGCACGCCGGTGCGCTTCATCTTCCGCGAAGGCGCCAACCCGTACGAAGGCAAGAAGAACGTACTGACCGAACGCCAGGTCGCGCGCAAGCGGCGGCTGCTGCGTCACGTCAAGGGCAAGTAGGCGCTGGCGCCTGCCGTAGGTCGATGAGCGATTATCCGACCCGGATTGCAGTGGACGAAGCGTTGGACCTGTTGCGACAACTGGCGCAGGCACGGCGCATGCCGATCGAAACACTGGCGACCGCACGCGCCGATGGCCGCGTGTTGGCGGCCGACGTCGCCGCGCTGGTGGACCTGCCGGGTTTCGACAACAGTGCAATGGACGGCTTCGCCCTGCGCCATGCCGACGCGGGCGCCGGCCGCCTGCGCCTGGTGGGCGAGCAGTTCGCCGGCCAGGCCGGCGCCGCGCCGCTGGGCCCGGGCGAGTGCGTGCGCATCACCACTGGCGCGCCGTTGCCGGAAGGTGCCGACACCATCCTGATCCGCGAGAACGCACGTGAGGCCGATGGCTGGGTGAGCTTCGACACCCCACCTGCCGCCAACGCCTACGTGCGTCGCACGGGCGAGGACGTCCGCGCCGGCGACATCGTGCTGCGTGCCGGCAGCGTACTCACTGCGGCCCGCATTGCGTTGGCTGCCGCGGTCGGCCATGCGCAGCTGCAGGTGCATGCACGTCCCACGGTGGCGGTGTTCGCCACCGGCGACGAGATCGTCGAACCCGGGCTGCCGCTGGCGCCGGGACAGATCTACAACGCCAACCGCGACCTGCTGATGGCGCGCCTGCGCGAGCTGGGGTTCACTCCGGTTGCCTGGCCGACGCTGCCCGACGACCCGGCGCGGATCGAGACCATGCTTGCCGATGCGGCGGCGGCGTTCGATGTCATCCTGACCTGCGGCGGCGTCTCGGCCGGCGAGAAGGACTACCTGCCGGCCTTGCTGGCACGCCTGGGCCGGATCCATTTCTGGAAGGTGCGCATGCGGCCCGGCATGCCGCTGTTGTGTGGCGAACTCGACCGCGCACTCGTGCTGGGCCTGCCCGGCAACCCGGTCTCGGTACTGGCCACTTTCACTGCCTTCGTGCAGCCGCTGCTGGCGGCATTGCAGGGGCGCAGCGAGCCGGCCCAGCGCTGGTTCGCGGCGCTGGACGCACCCTGGGACAAGCGCCAGGAGCGCGTGGAACTGTTGCGCGGCAATCTCTATTGCGATGCCCGCGGGCAGTTGCGGGTCAGCCCGAATCCGGCCGACGCCTCGCACCGGCTGCGCGGCGCCGCCGACAGCAACGCGCTGCTGGTCCTGGGCGAAGGCGCGCGGCAATACGCGCCCGGCGAGGTGGTCGAGGTGCTGCGCTATTGAGCGACGCGCGCGACGCAGCGGTCCGCCGTCGTAGATTCCAGCGCGCGCATTTGCGCGGATAATGCCCGCATGAGCATCGAACAGATCGATCCGGCGCAAGCGCGCCGCCGTTCGGCACAGGGCACCGTGCTGATCGATATCCGCGCCGCGCACGAACGCGTGGACGGCCAGGCCGAAGGCGCCATCGCGCTATCGCGCGAGGAACTCGAGCGTGCGCCCGGTGAGCACCTCGGAAGCCCGGGGCAGGGCGCCATGTTGATCTGCCAGACCGGCAAGCGCTCGCTGGCGGCTGCCGAAGCGCTGCACACACTGGGCTGGACCCAGGTCGTATCGGTGGCCGGCGGCACCTCGCGCTGGCAGGCCGAAGGCCTGCCCTTGGTGCGGCCGCAATTGCCTGCCGCAGAACAGGACTTCCTGGAACGCTATTCGCGCCATCTGCGCTTGCCGCAGGTTGGCGAGGCCGGGCAGCGCCGCTTGCAGGCGGCACGCGTGTTGATCGTCGGCGCCGGTGGCCTGGGCTCGCCCGCAGCGTATTACCTGGCGGCAGCCGGGGTCGGTACGCTGCGGTTGATCGACGACGACGTGGTGGACCGCAGCAACCTGCAACGGCAGATCCTGCATACCGATGCCCGGGTTGGCGTGCCGAAGGTCGAGTCGGCGGCCATCGCCTTGCAGGCGCTCAATCCCACGGTGCGAGTGGAAGCGCTGCGTGAGCGCTTGCGCGCCGACAACGTCGAACGCGTGCTCGACGGCGTCGATGTCGTTCTCGATGGCTCTGACAACTTCCCGCTGCGTTACTTGCTCAACGACGCCTGCGTGAAGCTCGCCAAGCCGCTGGTCTACGGTGCGGTGCAGCAGTTCGAGGGCCAGGTGAGCGTGTTCGATGCCGGCCGCCATCGTGGCCAGGCGCCTTGTTATCGCTGCCTGTTCCCCGAGCCGCCGGCGCCGGAGTTCGCGCCCAACTGCGCCGAGGCCGGGGTGTTCGGCGTGCTCCCGGGCATCGTTGGCCTGTTGCAGGCGACCGAAGTGTTGAAGCTGTTGTTGCAGCTGGGCGATAGCCTGCGCGGCCGCCTGCTGGGTTTCGACGCCCTGGCCATGCGGTTTCGCGAACTGCGCTTGTCGCCAGACCCGGATTGCCCGGTGTGCGCGGCCGGCCGCAAATTTCCCGGCTATATCGACTACGCCGCGTTCTGCCGCAGCAGCGTGTGATCCACGCGCGGTGAAGCGCGCAACTGTGAAGCGCGCGCGAACCCGCTCTTCACCGGTTACGCATCCGGCGCGTCGCAAGCTTTGCGCATGCGCCGTCCCTGCCTGCCATTGCCGCTGCTCCTGTTGGGCGCGCTGCTGACGCCGACCCACGCGGTGCATGCGGCGCAAGTCGATCCGAACGACCCGGGCCAGGCGCGCGATCGCTACGTCGCGCCGAAGGTGCGGCAGCCGGGCGAAGATTTGCCGGGCTTTGCGCAGGCCAGCGCGCAGGAGCGCGATGGCCTCGGCCTGCTCAGCGTGATCGACCAGTACCAGGCCGATCTTTCGCGCCTGGCGCTGGACCGCGGCCTCGACCCCGAAGTGCAGGCTTGGGCCGCGCAGAGCCTGCGCACCCATGCCGCGCGCGAAGGCCGGCCCGACCGCTGGCTACCGGACATCGGCCAGCCGCGGGCGCAGGCCTGGATGCGCCGCGCGCAGCAGGATCTGGCCGCCTTGCGCGCGGCCGACCCGGCCAGCGTGTCCTCGGCGTACCTGCAGGCGATGAGCCAGAGCCTGGCCGAAGCCTTGCAACTCATCGAGGACGAACTGCTGCCCGCCGCCAGCACCCCCGCCGTCCATGCCTATCTCAACGGCCTGCGCAAACCGCTGGCCGCCGAACTCGCCACTGCTCGCCGTTTGCAGTCTCGCGGCGACCGCACCGCAGGAGCCTGACCATGACCAACGATCCTTCCAAAGCCCCGCCCGAGCCCGCGACGCAGTCGCCACAGAAAGACGTGCCGCACAAAGAAAAGCACAAGGAAGAAAAGCGCCAGGATGAAGCGCTGGAGGAGACCTTCCCGGCCAGTGATCCGGTGTCGCCCTTCATCCCGGCCAAGGCCCCGGATTGATGGCGGCGCGCGCGCTCCGCCTGGCCACGTTCAACGTCAACGGCATCAACGCGCGCCTGCCACACCTGCTGGAGTGGTTGCAGCGCGAGAAGCCCGACGTCGTCGGCTTGCAGGAACTCAAGGCGGTGGATACGGCCTTCCCGCGCGCCGCGCTGGAAGAGGCCGGGTACGGTTGCCTGTGGGCAGGCCAACAGTCTTGGAACGGCGTCGCGGTACTGGCGCGCGGGCAGCAGCCCGAGGAGCTGCGCCGTGGACTGCCGTGGGATCGCAGCGATACGCAGAGCCGCTATCTCGAAGTGCAGGCGCATGGCGTGCGCGTCGCCTGCCTGTACCTGCCCAACGGCAACCCGCAGCCGGGACCGCGCTTCGACTACAAACTCAAATGGTTCGCGCGCCTGATCCGCCACGCCCGCAGCCTGATCGATCATGAGGCGCCGACGGTCTTGCTGGGGGATTTCAACGTCGTGCCCACCGACGAGGACATCTACGACCCCAAGGGCTGGCGCAAGGACGCCTTGCTGCAGCCGGAAAGCCGCGCCGCCTGGTTCAAGTTGCTCGACCAGGGCTGGGTGGATGCCCTGCACGAGGTGCATGGCGACGCCCGGATCTACACCTTCTGGGATTACTTCCGCCAACACTTCGAACGCGACCGCGGCCTGCGCATCGACCACCTGCTGCTCAACCGCGCGCTTGCCCCGCGCCTGCGCGATGCCGGTGTCGACCGCTGGGTGCGCGCCTTGCCCAAGGCCAGCGACCACGCGCCGACCTGGATCAAGGTGGCGCGCACATGAGCCTGACCGAATACCGGCGCAAGCGCCGCTTCGACAAGACCCGCGAACCGGAACCGGGCAAACCGGTGCCGAAGGGCAAGCGGCCGATCTTCGTGGTGCAGCTGCACCACGCCAGTCGCCGCCACTACGATTTCCGCCTGCAGGTGGGCGATGCCTTGAAGAGTTGGGCGGTGCCGAAGGGGCCGAGCTACGACCCCAAGGTCAAGCGGATGGCGGTCGAGGTGGAAGACCATCCACTCGACTACGCCGGTTTCGAAGGCGAGATCCCGCATGGTCAATACGGTGGCGGCCACGTCGCCCAGTTCGACCATGGCGTGTGGTCGAGCGAGGGCGATGTCGAGGCCCAGCTGGCCAAGGGCCACCTGCGTTTCGAGTTGTTCGGCGACAAGCTCAAGGGCGGTTGGCACCTGGTGCGCTCGGGCAAGCCGGCGCGCCAGCCGCAGTGGCTGCTGTTCAAGGATGACGATGCCTACAGCAGCGCCATCGAAGCCGATGACCTGTTGGCTGATGTCACCGCGCCGCCGGAGGCCGACGCCAAGCGCGCCGGCCGCGGCAAGACCGGCAAGAAGCGGCTGGAGACTGTGGCCCCGGCCAAGCCGAAGCGGCGCCGCGACTGGGCCGCCGAAGCCGCCAAGCTTACCGGCGCACGCAAGGCCAAGGCGCCCGGCGGCGCCTTCGAACCGCAGCTGGCCCGCCTCGGCGATGCACCGCCGGAAGGCGAGCAGTGGCTGCACGAACTCAAGTGGGATGGTTATCGGATACTGGCCACGATGGCCAAACAGCGCGTGCAGCTGTGGTCGCGCAATGCGCTGGAATGGACCCAGAAGTTGCCGGATATCGCCAGCGCGATCGAAGCGCTGGGCGTCGATGCGATCGCGCTGGACGGCGAACTCATCGCCGGCCAGGGCCGCAAGGAGGACTTCAACCTGTTGCAGGCCACGCTATCGGGCGAGCGGGCAGGGCGCCTGGTCCTGACCTTGTTCGACCTGCTACACGTGGACGGCATGGATATTTCCGCCGCGCCGCTGCGCGAGCGCAAGGCGCTGCTGCAGAAGTTGCTCGATAACCAGCGCAGCCCGCACCTGGCCTTCAGCTCGCATATCGATGCCGATGGCGCTGCGGCCTACCAGCTCGCTGGCGAACAGCATTTCGAAGGCATCATTTCCAAGCGCGCCGACCGTGCCTACCAGCCCGGGCGCAGCGACGACTGGCGCAAGACCAAGCAATTGGCCAGCGACGAATTCGCCGTGGTCGGCTACACCGCGCCGCGTGGCAGCCGCAGCGGCTTCGGTTCGCTGCTACTGGCGCGGCCGGACCCCGAGCACGGTTGGCGCTATGTCGGGCGCGTCGGCACGGGGTTTACCGACGCGATGCTGGCCGAGATCAGCGCGCGCATCGGCAAGGCCGGTGGCAGCAAGCCGACGGCCTATGTCGGCACCACCGATACCGATCTGCGCCACGCCACCTGGTTCGCCCCCAGGTTCGTGGTGGAGGTGTTCTATCGCGGCATTGGCCGCCAGGCGTTGCTGCGGCAGCCTTCCTTGAAGGCCGTTCGCGAGGACAAGAAGGTCGCCGACCTCAAGGACAGCGATCGCGGCGTTGCCAGTACGTCGAAGCCGCGCAAGAGCGCCAAGGCCGCGAAGGCCACTGCCGCGCCAGTGAACAAGCCGGCCAAGCGCGCGCGCAAGCTGGCCGAGAGCGATCTGCCGACGCTGAGCAGCCCGGGCAAGGTGCTGTATCCCGATGACGGCATTACCAAGCAGCAGGTATGGGACTACTACCGTGCGGTGATGCCGCACCTGTTGCCGGAAATCGTCGACCGGCCGTTGTCGATCATCCGCTGCCCGGCCGGCACCGGCCGTCCCTGCTTCTTCCAGAAGCACCACACCGCCGGGCTCGAGCGCGTCGATTCGGTCAAGCTCAAGGAGGAGGGCGGCAACGAGGCGTGGTACCTGGTTGCGCGCGATGAGGCGGCGGTGATGGAGCTGGTGCAGTTCAACGCGCTCGAATTCCATCCCTGGGGCGCGCACGCCGAGCACCCGGATCGGGCCGACCGCGTGGTCTTCGATCTCGATCCGGGGCCGGATGTGCCCTTCGCCGAAGTCCGCCGTGCCGCCACCGACATTCGCAAGCTGCTCGCGCAACTGGAACTGGAGTCGTTCCTGCGGGTCTCCGGTGGCAAGGGCCTGCACGTCGTAGTGCCGCTCAATCCAGGTTGCGATTGGTCGCTGGTCAAGCGCTTCGCGCATGGCTTTGCCGATGCGCTGGCGCAGTCCGAGCCGGATCGCTTCCTGTCCACGGCCAGCAAGCGCTTGCGCGCCAAGCGCATTTTTGTCGACTACCTGCGCAATGGCCGCGGTGCCACGGCAGTGGCGAGTTACTCGTTGCGCGCACGTGCCGGCGCGCCAGTGGCGATGCCGCTGGCCTGGTCGCAGCTACCCAAGCTGCAGCGCGCCGATGTCTTCACGATGGACAAGGCGCTGGCCAGTTTGCGCCGCCGCCGCACTGACCCGTGGAAAGGCATCGACAAGATCCGCCAGGACCTTTCGCGCTGGTCGCAGGAGTAAACGCGACCAGCGCGTGCGCGGGCGACCGGCTCAGACTTCGCGCAGGCGCTCGAACCCGAGGCGGCTCTCGACCGGCACCGCGACCAGGTTCTGGTGCACCCAGCCTGGAAACAGGTTCTCCTCCAGGCCGTGGAAGTTGTCGGGGTTGAACAAATAGGGCAAGTGCGACCAGCAGCGGTAGCCGAGCTCCTTCAATGTCCGTACGTCCTGGATCGCTTGTTCGACCGCCGGGCCCAGGCGCAGGTACAGGACCGGGCGATATTGGCGCAGCGTTTCATCCGCGCCCGCCAACACCGACGACAAGGTGCCGGGGATGTTGACCTTGAGCAGATGCAGCGCTTCCAGACCCAGGCTGTCCAGGCTGAGGCTCCGCACCGCCTGACGCTCGCCGCCGGGCGGGGTCAGCTCGATCGTGCCGCCATTTTCGCCCAGCCATCCGCCGTGGGTGTAGGCATTGCTGACGCCGTTGAGCGCCAGGTTGGCGCAGGTGCGCTGCAGGTTCAGGCGGTGCGGATCGACGATATGCACGCTGCCCTGTTCGCCCACCGCACGCGCCAGCCATAGGGTGTGGGCGCCGTACTCGCTGCCGAACTCCAGTACCGTCTGGCCGTCTTCGACGAAGCTGCTGAGCAGGTCCAGCTCCTGTTCCATCCATTCGCCGTAGCGCATGAGCGAACGGGCAACCGCGTTGTCCTGTGCCAACGGGGTGCTGATGCCGTAGCGCAGCGACATCAGCCTGGGCTCGGTGGTTTCCTTCTGCATGTGGTGCTGACTCTCCATGGAACTTCTCCTGACAGTGTTGTGCGATTAGCAGCTAGCGGCGGCGAGCCTGAGCTGCCTGTGTTGGCGTTCCCAAACGGGGCGTTCGGCTTCGGCCAGTTGCTTGGCCCACTCGGCATCGGCGCGGTGCCAGTTGGCCAGCACAACGCCGCGTTCGGCGCCGGCTTCCCAGGCGGCCGCGCTCAGACGCGTGGCCTCGGCGGGGTTGCCGCTGAGCATCGCTGCGGCCGCGAGCAGGCCAAGCGATTCGGCCGCGGGTGGGTCTTCTGCCTCGCGCAGCCATTGCGCCACCACGCCGATCTGGCTCGTGCGCGCCGGCTCGGGCGATCGCTGCTGCCAACCCAGCAGTGCGGTGAGCAGGGCCCGGAATGCGGGCACGCGGATGGAAGGTGAGTCAGCAGCGAAGCTGGCGTAGGCAACGGCCTCGCGGTAACGCGCCAGCTCGTCCTGGCCTTCGCAAGCCTGTGCCAAGGCAACTTCGGCTTGCTCCATCGCCACCGCGTCGGCGCGCCCGAATGGGCTGGCGCGCAGTTGCGCAAGCAGGTGTGCAGCCTGCTCCAATAGTTGCGCGCGGACCTGGCCGTGCTCGTGCGTACTGCGCAGCCGCAGGTAGTAAGCGCGCGCAAAGGCGATGGCGTGGCGCTCGTCTGTTTGGACGGGCAGGCTTTCCAGGCGATCGAAAACCGTGCCCGCTTCGGCCAGGCGCTGTTTCGCCGCTGGTCCTTGCAGGTGCCTGGCGGCGTCGACCAGCACGCGGCTCCAGGCCAGCCACGGCGCGGCGCTGCGGCGCTCGGCCAGCATGGCGCGAATGCGAGATTCCATTGCGCGGCCGACCGCGGCCCGGGTCGCTTGCGACAGCCTTGCCAGGTATAGGCGCTCGGCATCGATGCTCGCAGCCAGCCAGTGGTCGCGTTCGCCGCCGTCGGTGAGGCGATCGTGGCCTGCACGCAGCAGCGCCACGGCCTGCGCGTGCCAGTGGCCGCGCGCGGCAGACGCCGGCTCGGCCAGGGCGTGGAGCCAGGAAGATTGCGCATGCAGCTTGTACCAGGCCGGCGTGGCCTCGGACAGGCGAGGGCCGCGCGCCAGCAGAGCGTCCAATCGGGCCAACCCGCTTTTGCGTTCGCTGATGTCGGCTGTTGCCGCCAGCTCGGCGGTGGCGCCGGCCCATTCCAACAGGCCGGCCTGGCTCGGCCTTTCGCTATCGCCCAGGCCCTGCTCATAGGCGTGTACTGCCGCTTGCAGGTGCGCGACGCGGCGTGCGGGCAGGTCGGCGTCGGCCTGCAGCAGGTGGCAACGCCCGATCATGCGCGACAGCGCGGCGCGGCGCGACGGATCGGCAGCCAAGGCGGCAGCGAACGCCTGGGCACCTTCCGCCGCCGCTGGCAACGCATCCTGGCCCGCCTTGGCCAACTTCCATGCACACCAGCCGGCCATGGCCCAAGTGCTTGCCGAAGCGCCGTCGTGCAGACGCGGACGCAGGATCGCGAGCGCTTCACGGGGACGGTCCTGGGTGGCCAGCCGCCGGGCTTGCCTGAGTGTGGCGTCCAAGGGGGCTGCAACAGCCGATGCCGGTCCCGCCTCAGGCGTTGCCATCGCCTGCAGCTGCGCCACCGGCGCGGACACTGCGTGCCCGGCATAGCGTTCGACTTGAAGCCTCACCCGAGGTGCGGGGGAGATCGGCTCGAGCAAGGCGCCGCGCAAGTTGCTTATCGTCATCTGGGTGGCGTACGCCGGCGCCTCAGGAGCCAGCGGCGGCGTGGGCGGCTCGGCTGTCGCTGGCGCTGCCACGACGGCGGCGGCAGCGGCAGCCACCTGATCAGGCGTCGCCCGCGAAGACGTTGATGTGGCGCAGGGCGCTTCCTGGGTAGTCGCTGCGGCGGTTGTCGCGCTTTGATGACGGGTGGCATTGGCCAGCCATGGCGGCGTTTCCAGCGGATCGATCGCGGACGCCTCGGGTGCAATGGCCAGGGCGCGCTTGGCCCGGCCGGGATTCCACACGCGCAGCGCATTGCGCCGCGCCCGTTGTCGCTGGCGCACACGCCAGGCCCATAGCAGCAGCAACGCCACGGGCACCAGCAGCAAGGGCCAGCCCCGCGCGGATAACGCTGGCCAAGACAAGGAGAGCAGGTCGACCAGGGAGATGTTGGACACGGCTTTTGCTCCGGCAATGGCGGCGCTACGGTCGCTGCCGTTGGGCGCTCGTGCGAGGGGAGAACGCGGGAGAGGACTGGCGCCGGATGCGGGTTCGACCGTTTCGCCAACGGCCAATCCCGCAATTGCCGGCAGCGAGGCGGGATCCGGACCGGCTGAGGCACCCGCGAAAGTCGCGCGGGCTGGCGGAATAGCGACGTGCGATGCGCCCGTCAGCAGCGGCAGCGCAGTTCGGTTCCTGGCGACCACGCGCCGGCCCGCTGCGGATTGACCATGCTGCTGGGGCGAGGCCGATGGCTTGGGCGAGTTGGACGAGGTCGACTTGCTCGGCAGGGCGGGCGGGCTGCTTGCCGCTTGATCCCGGGGCGCGTTCGCCATCGGCCGCGGCGGGGTGGGCAGCAACATGCATCCACCCGCCAGCAGGTTGCACGCCAGGCAAGCCAACCGCCGGCGCCAAGGCGGCAGCCACAACGCATATTTTGCTAAGCGGGGGGACATGATCCGACCATCGTAGGAAGCCGGATATGAGAGAGCGCCGTCGGCGCGATGAATGCTTGGATTCCTCCAATTGTGGGAGGACTTCCTCGTGGCTTAGGCCTGATGCCACAGGTGGGCTGAATCGGTTCTCTGCAGCCAAAAAAAAGCCCGGCGCAAGGCCGGGCTCTTCTGAAAAGTGGCGTCCCCACGGGGATTCGAACCCCGGTCGCTACCGTGAAAGGGTAATGTCCTAGGCCTCTAGACGATGGGGACGCATTGAAACGTTTGCCGTTCGGACAGGCCTGGTGTCCGAAGTTGGTGGAGCCAGCCGGGATCGAACCGGCGACCTCTTGCATGCCATGCAAGCGCTCTCCCAGCTGAGCTATGGCCCCACGATGCTGCGAGCCGCCTATCATAACGGCGATTCGTCGTATTGGGAAGAGGGGGCGAGCGATCGCCGCGGCCGGTTTCCACGCCGCGTGCCCACAAACAAAAAACCCGGGCCAGGCCCGGGTTCGTTGTTGAAGATGGCGTCCCCACGGGGATTCGAACCCCGGTCGCTACCGTGAAAGGGTAATGTCCTAGGCCTCTAGACGATGGGGACGCAGATTTCTTGGCAACTCAGACAGGCCTGGTGTCTGAAGTTGGTGGAGCCAGCCGGGATCGAACCGGCGACCTCTTGCATGCCATGCAAGCGCTCTCCCAGCTGAGCTATGGCCCCACGTCGCTGAGGGAAAGAATGATAGCGGGCGCCGCCGGCGCCACGCAAGTTTTTTTTCATGATTCTGAAGCGTGCGACCTTACTGCGCCGACGCACTCAGCGACCGCGTTGCGCGCGCACGTACTGGGTCAGGTTGAGGAACGTATCGACCCAATACACATCGCGGTGCGCGGCCAGGTAGCGCAGCAATGTTTCGTGCGCTTCATTCGATACGCTGAGGTAATCGCCGCCGATGCCGTGAAAGGTGAAGTTCACCATCGTGCCGCGCCGCGCCGCCTCTTCCACTTGCGCGATCAACTGCTCGCCAGTGACACCCACCGGCGCTTCCACCGGCACCGCATGCAGGTCGAGCGTGGCCATGTCCGGCACCACCGCGCCGTCGCCGAGCTTGATCGCAACGAACTGCGAGGCCACCGCCGCAACATAGTTCGTGCCCGCGGCCATCACATCGCCGCAGGGCACGGTGAAGGTGCGCTCGCGCTTGCCGTCCAGTGCCTGCAGCATCGTATTGGCCAGCAGCACCTGGTCCTGCATCTGCGCCGCAGTGGTGTGGTCGAGATCGCGTGGCGCCTCGACCCACTCATGCCCCTTGACCGAGCCGGAGCACTGGTGGAACAGGGTGTGGTTGCCCAGCTCATGCCCGTGGGCGGCGGCGGCACGCCACTCGCCCATGCGCCGGGCCACCGGTTCGCGCGATAGCTGCAGGTAGAAGCTGCCCTTGAAACCGTACTTGTCGAGCTGCGGAATCGCGTTGTCCAACTGCGAATCCAGGGCGTCGTCGTAGGCCAGGCTCACCGCTGCCTTGCGGCCGTCGGGCCAGGCGAAATGCGCTTGTTCGGCTGCGTTGGCGCCGCCGATACAGGCGAGCGCCAACAGACACAAGCCGGAGAAGCGGCGGGCGCTCACCGCACCAGCGTCTGGATCGCGTGCGCCGGGATCTCGACCTGGGCCGAATCGGTACCGACGTAGTAGTTGTAGACAATCGCCTTGTCGGTCGGGTTCATCACGATCGTCGCCAGCTTGCCGTCCTTGTTGACGAAGCCGGTGGCCAGCAGGTTGCTGCGGCTGCTGGCCACGCTCACGCGGCGCGCGTCGGGCCGCACGAAGCGCGAGAAATGGCCGATGTAGTAGTAGCTCGGCGTATAGATCAGCTCGCCGGTGCGGGTATCGGCGTGGATCGGCGCGAAGCACCAGTTGCCGACATGGTTCGGACCGCCCTTTTCGTCGAGCAGGATGTTCCAGTCGGTCCAGCCGACCACGCCGTTGTTGAAGTCGTTGATCATGTTGCGGCCGTAGCGCTCGCCGTTGCTCCAGTCCTGCAGCCGCGCCGGGTCGTACTTTTCCGCCGAGGCTTCGGTAAGCAGGATCGGCTTGTCCGGATGCGCCTCGCGCACCACGCCGACGTTGTCGAACATCGGGTCGAACCCGGCCCAGGTCTCATACCAATGGAAGCCCATGCCCCAGGCGTATTTCGCCGCTTCCGGGTCGTCGAAGATCACTTGCGCGCGGAACGCCATCATGTCGCGGTTGTGGTCCCAGACAATGATCTTCTTGTCGCCATAGCCGGCCTTGGCCATCACCGGGCCGAGGTGGTCCTTGAGGAAGTCGCGTTCCTGTTCGGCGCTGTACACCATCGATTCCCACTTCTGCACGGCCATCGGTTCGTTCTGCAGGCTGATGCCCCACAGCGGAATGCCGGCTGCCTCATAAGCACCGATGAACTTGGTGAAATAGGTAGCCCACGCTTCGGCATACTCCGGGCGCAGCGAGCCGCCACGCAGCATATTGTTGTTGGTCTTCATGAAGGCCGGCGCGCTCCACGGGCTGGCGAAGGTCGTCAGCTGGCCGCCGGCCGCGGCAATCGCCTGCTTCAGCAGCGGGATGCGGAACTGGCGATCGTGGTCGATGCTGAAGGTCTTCAGCGCCTTGTCGCCTTCCTTGATGTAGGTGTAGCTGGCCGAGCTGAAGTCCGAGCTGTGGATGGTGGTGCGGGCCAGCGAGTAGCCGATGCCGTTCTGCGGGTCGTAGTACGCCTTGAGGAATTCGGCCTGCTTGTCCTTGGACAGCTTGGCGAAGACTTCGGCGCTGGAGTCGGTAATCGCCCCGCCGATGCCGAGCACGGTCTGGAACTTGCGCGTGGGGTCGACGAAGACCGAATTCTCCACCTCGGTCAGCGCATGTCCGGGCTTGAGCTGCACGTCTTGCCCGCGCGCCAGCCGCTGTTCGCTGCCGGCGGCGGAGGTGAACACCTGGACCGTGCCGCTGGCGCCGGCGGCGGCGAACGCCGAGCTCGACAAGGTAGTGCTCAACAGCAGGGCGGACAGCAGGGGGCGACGCTTCATGCGGGAACCTCGTGGACGGGACGGGCCGGCCGTGAGGCGGCCGGGGAGCGGAACGGCGGAGTCCGTTGTTTAACGGCTGCCCGCGGCGAAGTCCAGACGCGCTGCGACATTCGGTCGGCGCTCTCGGGCGCGAAGGCTGGCATGCGGCGGCCGCTTTGCCTACGATCCCCGGATATTCCTGCCGCCAAGCCTCGGACCTGATGCACGCTGTAGCTGCCTTCCTGCTCGACGCCGCGTTATTCATTGGCTTGGCCTGGGTGATCTGGCGCCTGTGCGGGCGCACTTTTCCGTTTGCGATCGTGCCGATCGCGATCGGCCTGGCAATTGCCGGGGCCGGGGGGCTGCCGGCTTCCTGGGGCGTGCCTTCGCCGAGCGCCCAGACCCTGGGCTGGGTGGGGGTGCTGTTGTTGGCGTTCACCGCCGGCATGGAGACGCGTCATTCGATGGCGGCCGCGCCCAACCTGCAGGGTCCCTCCAGCCGGCGCGTGGTGCTCAGCGCGGTGGTGGCGATGCTTTTGCCGTTCGCCGCCGGTGCCTTGCTTTCCTACTACGTGCTCGACCGTCTCGCTGCCTGGGCGCCACCCGCTGGCAACGCGTTGCTGGGCGCGCTGGCGGTCGGCCTGTGCGTGGCGGTCAGCGCGCTGCCGGTGCTGATCGGGATCGTGCGTGAGCTTGACGCCGCGCATCGACCCTTTGGCCGCATCGCCGTGCGCATCGCCGTCATCGACGATGCGGTGTTGTGGATCGGCCTGGCAGTGCTGCTGCTGGTCGCGCAAAAGGGTGCAGACGGGTTGGCGTTCTCACGCTGGCAGGCGCTGGCGCTGTGCGTGCCGGTGGTGATGCTGGCCGCCAGTCGCGCGTTCGCGCGCTGGGCGCCGCCGCTGCCGGTGCTTGCGCTGTTGCTGGTGGCGTATCTTGCGGCCGGCGCCTGGGCCAGCGCCCAGCTCGGATTGCACGAACTGCTCGGCGCTTATTTCGCCGGCACCGCGTTGCCGGCGGCGTGGCTGCGGCGGGTTCCGATCGAGCATATCGGCCGGGTCGCGCTGATGGTGCTGGCGCCGCTGTTCTTCGGCCATAGCGGTTTGAAGGTGGCTGCCGATGCGCTCAATTGGGGCACCTTGCAAATCGCCGGCCTGGTGCTGGGGGTGTCGGTGGCGGCCAAGCTTGCCGCGGTATTGCTGTATCCGCCATTGCGCGATGCCAGCCGCCGCGACACCCTGGCGATAGGCACGCTGCTGCAGTGCAAGGGCCTGATGGAGATTGTTGCCGCCACCATCCTGCGCGACGCCGGATTGATTTCCGAATTCGCCTTTGCGGTGCTGACCACGCTGGCGGTGCTGTCGACGCTGATGACCGGCCCGGTGTTCCGCTGGTTGATGCGGCATCCGGCCGCGCGTACCGCCGATGTCACGGTGTCCTGACGGGTCAAGGCGCGGGCGCCAAGCCGTTTCCCCAATCGTCAGCATCGTCACGCCCCCGTGACGGTCACGCCCGCCATGCTGACACGTCCGTCACGCACGGGGAGCATCGGTCATGGCAAACGTGCAAACGATGTCGCGTACCCAGCTGACCGCGATGGTGGTTGGCGGAATGATCGGAGCGGGTATTTTCTCGCTGCCTCGCACCTTCGCCGGCGCAACCGGCCCCTTCGGCGCCGTCATTGCCTGGCTGGTGGCCGGCACCGGCATGTACATGCTGGCGCGCGTGTTCCAGTTCCTGGCCGAACGCAAACCGGGGCTCGATGCCGGTGTGTTCGCCTACGCCAAGGAGGGGTTCGGCGATTACGCCGGTTTCCTCTCCGCATTCGGTTACTGGATCGGCAGTTGCATCGGCAACGTGTCCTACTGGGTGCTGATCAAGTCCACGCTGGGCGCGTTCTTCCCGGTCTTCGGCGACGGCAACACCGTGGTGGCCATTGTCGTGGCCTCGGTGGGCATCTGGCTGTTCCATTTCATGATCCTGCGCGGCGTGCAGCAGGCCGCGGCGATCAACAAGATCGTGACCATCGCCAAGGTCATCCCGATCGTGGTCTTCATCATCATCGTGGCGTTCGCCTTCAAGATGGACCTGTTCCGGTTCAACTTCTACGGCGGCGACCTCACCAACGGCGTGTTCGAACAGGTCAAGGCGACCATGCTGGTGACCGTGTTCGTGTTTCTCGGCATCGAAGGCGCCAGCGTCTATTCGCGCTATGCGCGCGAGCGCCGTGACGTCGGCTTCGCCACCATCAGCGGCTTCCTCATCGTCACCACGCTGATGGTGCTGGTCACCTTGCTGCCGTATGCCGTGCTGCCACGCGCGGACATCGCCGGCATGCGCCAGCCCTCGATGGCGGCGCTGCTCGAAGCGGTGGTGGGCCATTGGGGCGCGGTGTTCGTCAGCATTGGCCTGCTGGTCTCGGTGCTCGGCGCCTACCTGACCTGGTCGCTGATCTGCGCCGAGGTGCTGTTCGCCGCCGCCCGAACCGGCGACATGCCCAAGGCCTTCGCCCGCGAAAACGCCAATGGCGTGCCTTCGGCCGCGTTATGGGCCACCAACATCGTCATCCAGATCATCGTCATCACCACCTACTGGTCGCGCGATGCCTTCTCGCTGATGCTCAACCTCACCAGCGCGATGTCGTTGATCCCGTTCCTGCTGGTAGCGGCCTACGGCTTGCAGATCACCAAGCGTGGCGAGGGCTACGATGCGGGCGAGGGCAACCGTAATCGCGACCTGGTGCTGGCGGTGCTGGCCACGATCTACACGGTATTCCTGCTCTATGCCGGCGGGGTCAAGTTCATCGTGCTCTCAGCCGTGCTCTATGCCCCGGGTAGCCTGTTGTACTTCTGGGCCCGTCGCGAGCAGAACGCCAAGGTGTTCACCAAGGCCTCCGATGGCATCGTGCTGGGGCTGGCGGTGATCGGGCTGATCGTCGGCATCTATTGGATCGCCACCGGCTACATCCAGATCTGACCCGGTCCGGCCGGCCGCCGGTGCAGCGCGAAGGGATCGCCCCGGCATGAGCTCGCTCGCACCGAACCGGCAGTTGTCTCTGTTCGAGCTCACCGCGTTGGTGGTGGGCTCGATGATCGGCTCGGGCATCTTCGCGCTGCCGGCGGCGTTCGGCAGTACCACTGGCATCTATGGCGCGCTGGTGGCCTGGCTGATCGCCGGCACCGGCATGTTGTGCCTGGCCTTGGTGTTCCAGTCGCTCTCGCGCCGCAAGCCAGCGCTGGATACTGGCATCTACGCCTATGCCAAGGCCGGCTTTGGCGATTACGCCGGCGTACTTTCGGCCCTCGGCTACTGGATCGGCTGCTGCCTGGCCGACGTTGCCTGCCTCATCCTGATCAAGGCCACGCTGGGGCAGTTCATCCCGGTCTTCGGCGACGGCTCGACCCTGGCCGCGATCGCCTCGGCTTCGCTGCTGCTGTGGGGGTTCCACTTCCTGATCCTGCGCGGCATCAAGCAGGCCGCGCTGCTCAACACGATCGCCACGGTCGCCAAGCTGGTGCCGATCGCGGTGTTCCTGTTCGTGGTCGCCGCCGGTTTCCAGCGCGATGTGTTCGCCTGGAATGGCTGGGGCGGCGAGCCGGCGAGCACCGCCACGCTGTGGTCGCAGGTGCGTGGCACGTTGTTGATCACGGTCTTCGTGTTCGTCGGCATCGAAGGGGCGAGCGTGTATTCGCGCTTTGCCCGCCACCGTCGCGACGTCGGCCTGGCCACCGTGCTCGGCTTCCTCGGCGTGCTCAGCCTGCTGGTGCTGGTCACGGTGCTGTCCTACGGCATCCTGCTGCGACCAGACCTGGCGGCGCTGCGCAACCCGTCGATGGCCGGGGTCATGGAAGCGGTGGTCGGGCCGTGGGGCAGGGTGTTCGTCAGCGTCGGCTTGCTGATCTCGGTGCTCGGCAATTACTTGTCCTGGTCGTTGCTCGCCGCAGAGGTCCTGCATTCGGCCGCCCTCAACGACGCCATGCCGCGCACACTCGCGCGCGAGAACGCCGCTGGCGTGCCGGTTGCCGCGCTGTGGCTGACCAACGCGGTGATCCAGCTGTTCCTGCTGGTGACCTGGTTTGCCGAATACGCTTTCACCCTGGCACTGAAAATGACCAGTGCGATGACGCTGGTGCCTTATCTCCTGGTAGCGGCCTACCAGCTCAAGCTGGCGCTCAACGGCGAGACTTTCGCCGGCGAGCCCGCGGCCACGCGCGGGCGCATGGGCGTCATCGCGATGGTGGCCACGGTCTACGCGCTGGCGATGCTGCTGGCCGGCGGCAGTCGCTACCTGCTGTTGTCGGCGTTGCTGTATGCGCCCGGCTCGCTGTTGTTCTTCCTGTCGCGGCGCGAGCGCGAGAGTGTGCCGATCAACCGCTTCGAGTGGAGCGTGTTCCTGGCGCTGTGCGCGGCCGCGCTGTGGGCGCTATGGTCGATGTTGACCGGGGCGCTGCGCATATGAGCCAAACAGAGGCGGACAAGGCAGCGCCGGCACATGGCCGGCTGCGGCGGACCCTCGCCAGTGCGCGCCTGCGCCTGGGTCGGCGCCCCGGCATCGCCGGGATGGTCGTGGCGAGCTTGTTCTTCGTCTGTTCCCTCTCGCCCAGCCTGATCCCGCGCGGCGCCGTGGCGCAGGGCGTGTTGTCGGGCTTCTGCCTGGCGGTGGGTTACGCGTTGGGCGCGTTGCTGCAATGGCTGTGGACCTATCTGCAACTGCCGCCGCTGCTGCGCCACGCGCGCCTGCGACACTGGCCGAGCATGCTGCTGGGACTGTGCGCGGTGGCCTGGATCGCCACGGTATGGCTGGCGCGGCCGTGGCAGAACTCGGTGCGCGCGGTGATGCAATTGCCCGCCATCGACGAGGGCTACTCATTGCGGCTGTTATTGGTAGCGGTGCTGACCTCGCTCGGCTTGCTGCTGGTGGGAAGAGTGTTCGCTTGGATAGCCGCAATGGTCGACCGCCGCGCCCAGCGCGTGCTGCCGCGGCGGCTGGCCAATGTCATCGGCGTGGCGGCGGCGGTGGTGGTGTTCGCGCTGATCGCCAACGGCGTCATCCTGCGCGCGGCGCTGCACGGTATCGATGCTTCCTTTCGCAAGGCCGACACGCTGACACCGCCGGATCGGCATCCGCCGAACCTGCCCGGACGCACGGGTGGCCCCGGCTCATTGGTGGCCTGGCAGGACCTTGGGCGCATGGGCCGCGACTTCGTTTCCGGCGGCCCCAACGCCGCCGAGATCAGCGCGAACGCGGGGGGTGGGCCAAGCCTGACCCCGGTGCGTGTCTACGTAGGCCTGCCGGCCGCCGACGACGCCGAGGCACGCGCGCGCCTGGCGCTGCGCGAACTGCAACGGCAAGGCGGCTTCTCGCGTTCGATGCTGGTGATCATCACCCCGACAGGGACCGGCTGGGTCGACCCCGGCGCGATCGACAGCCTCGAATACCTGCAGCGCGGCGACATCGCCAGCGTGGCGATGCAGTACTCCTACCTGTCCAGCCCGCTGTCGCTGATGATCGAGCCCGGCTACGGCGAAGAAAGCGCGCAGGCGCTGTTTCGCGAGGTCTATGGCTACTGGCGCAGCCTGCCGAAGGACCAACGGCCACGCCTGTACGTGCACGGCCTGAGCCTGGGCGCAATGAATTCCGAACGCTCGATGGAACTGTTCGAACTGCTTGGCGACCCCATCGACGGTGCACTGTGGAGCGGGCCGCCCTTCGCAACCCGGCAATGGCGCAGCCTCACCGCGGCGCGCAACCCAGATTCGCCGCAGTGGTTGCCCACTTTCCGCGATGGCCGCTTCGTGCGCTTCATGAACCAGCACGGCAGCCCGGTGCCGAACGACGCACCGTGGGGCCCGACACGCGTGGTGTACCTGCAGTACGCCAGTGACGCCATCACTTTCTTCGATCCCCACGACGCCTGGCGCAAGCCCGACTGGATGGAACCGCCGCGCGGCTTCGATGTCTCGCCCTCGCTGCGCTGGTACCCGCTGGTGAGCATGTTCCAGTTGGCCCTGGACATGCTGCTGGCCGACAGCACGCCGCTGGGCTACGGCCACGTCATCGCGCCGTCGCACTACGTCGATGCCTGGCTGCTGGTGACCGGCGCACGCGATTGGTCGCCGGCGCGGTTGCAAGCGCTGCGGGAGGAACTCGACGCACGCCGGCGCGCGCAGCTCGAAATCTCGCGCCGCGCCGATTAAGGACGGCCTGGAATCAGCGTGGCGCCGGCGGAATCGCTTGCAAGGTCTGCGCGGCGATCGCATCCAGCCGCGCCTGGCGGCTATCGCTGCGGCGTACGCTGCCACGGTTGACCGCACTCCACAGCACCTGCGCCGAATGCCGGTCGATCGCCTCGATCTGCAGCGCACCTTCGACATAGCTCACCCGGCGCATGTCCAACTCAAGTGAGCCGTCATTGCCCGGCACCACCAGTTGCGAACAGCCGGCGCTGGTGCACTGGATGGCGTTCATCCGCGTCGGCCCGCTACCGCCGGCCCCAGCGCTAGGCACCAGGCGTTCGCCTTCGCGCACACCGACGCGGTACGCCGCTACCCAGTCGGCCTGGCCGACCTGTTCGACGCGCTGGTAACCCTTGGCGGCCAGTGCCGTATCCATGGCGTTGCGCAGGCGCTGGCGCAGCGCCGGGTCGAGCACGCGCGGGTCGGCCTGCTCGGTGTAGTCGTGCGGCGCGGGCACCCAGGCGTAGCGCAGCCCGGGCAGGCGCTGCGCCGGTACCGTCACCTGCACCCCGGCATCGCTGCCGCCCAGGCTGCTGGCAGTATCAGCGGTGCTGGCGCAGCCGGCGAGGGCAGCCATCGCGGCGCACAGGCCGAGCAGGGCAAGGCGACCAAGGGGGCGCGAGCGACGATACGGCATAAGGGCATCTCCAAAGAAAGGGGCGAGGTCAGGCGGAAGGGGGCGGCGCGCCGATCGGCGGCGGGGTGCGGGGCGAGACGCGGTCGGCAACGGCCAGGACCAGCGCCGACAGCATCAGCGCGCCATGGATGGCAGTCATCCAGATCAGCGTATTGCGTTCAAGCGAAGCGCCTTCCTCGAGTTTCATGAAGATGCGCAGGAGGGCAATGGCCGAGATCGCGGTGATCGAACCCATCAGCTTCATCTTCATCGCGTTGAAGTCGACCGTGCCCATCCACGCCGGACGCTTGGCTTCGCCCGAATCGATCCGCGCGACGAAGTTCTCGTAGCCGGCGAGGGTGACGATCAGCAGCAGGTTGGCGACCAGGGTCATGTCGATCAGCCCCAGCGCCATCAGGATGGCGCTGGTTGGCGTGAATGCGAGAACATGCAGCAGGCTCCACAGCAGTTCGCGCACGAACACCAACAGCATGATCAGCAAGGCCAGCGCCAGGCCGAAGTAGAACGGCGCCATCAGCCAGCGGGCATCGAACAAGCTGCGCGATAAAAACCGGCTGAGCAGGCGCTCGCGCATCGGTCACTCCTCTGGCTCGGGCTCCACGCCAGCGGGCCGCTCGCTGAACTGAGCTTCACGCATCTCGCGTTTCTCATCGCGCAGGCTGCTGCCATCGAGCGGACGAATGCGGCTGATGCGGCACCCCGGCGCCACCGAAGACGTGGCCGGACTGCGCACGATGACGCTGTCGAAGCGCGCGTTCACCGTGTTGAAAGAGTTGGTGATGGTAATCGACCGTGCCGTCCCCAGGCCGCTGCAACGGCTGCGGAATTCCAGCAGGTGGCCGCGGCTGGGACTGGTCCATACCGCCAGCGCCTGGTCGCCCAACGGCGTCCAGTCGGTGCGGCGCACTACGCGGTTGAGTTGGAACGAGGCGATCGGCGCACCGGCGTGGCGTTGATACAGCGCCAGGCGCTCAGGTGTGGTCATCGTCGCGGTGGTGGCGCAGCCGGCAAGCAACACGGCGGCAGTGGCAAGGCCAACGGCCAGACAAGAGGTCGCACGCATCTTCGCTCTCCATTTGCGGTGCAGTGGTTCGTCGTTGTCGCGGCAATGGCGGCCGACGCCGCCATCGCCGTGGGTTGCGCAAGTTTTCAGCGCGTTACGCGCGTAGTGACGCCATCGCTGGCAACCTGGACGCGATCGCCGACGCGGAAGTCATTGGGTTGGCCGTCCTGTATCACTGCGATCGTGCGTCCTGATTCAAGCCGCACCGTCACTTCGAGGCCGGCACGAGCCGAGCGCGAGAGTGCATTGCCCGCCGCGCCGCCGCCGACCGCGCCGGCAACCGCACCGGCCGCGTTGGCGCGGCTGCTGCCGCCGATCGTGCTGCCGGCGATGCCGCCGAGCACGGCGCCCGTGGCGGTCGCCACGCCGCGCGAATCGTTCTGGATCGTGACCGCACGTACGCTTTCGACCACGCCGCGCTCGACGCTTTGGGCGCGACCGACTTCAGAGCGGTTGAACGTATTGGGCGTGGTGTGGGTGGCGCAACCGCCCAGGGCCACCGCCGCCACGAGCAGAACGCTCGCGCCTGCAAGAGTTTTGGTACCCATCTGATTCTCCGTTCGCCAAGGTTATGGACCCACCGACCCCAGGCCGGTCGCGCTCCCCTGGCGCAACGACCACCCGCAGGTCGCACTAACGCCTTTCATCGTCAAGCCCGTGTGAATGGGTTCGAGCTCGTCAACGCGGCGCCGGGCGGCGTTGCGCAGGTCAACAAACCTTCACGGCACCACCACAACAGCGGGCATTTACTCGGAGTTCACTGCTTTCGCACCGCCTACACGCAGTTCCGACACGCGGCTCACGGTCGCTTCGGAGCCCTCGGTTGAGTCACCCGCGAGCCGCCCTTGACATACGCCTTACGCAGTCCCGAACCGCGCACGCCGCCGCTGGTCTGACTCCCGTATTCGCCGCGACATGCGCAACGCACTTCCTTCCCAAGGAGAGTCGCACCATGTCCAGCCCAGTCACGTATGGCGTCCATTCCGAGGTCGGCACGTTGCGCAAGGTGATGGTGTGCGCGCCGGGCCTGGCGCATACGCGCCTGACCCCGCGCAACAAGGACGAGTTGCTGTTCGACGACATCATGTGGGTGGACAACGCCAAGCGCGACCACTTCGATTTCATGGCCAAGATGCGCGACCGCGGCGTGGAAGTGCTGGAAATGCACAACCTGCTCGCCGAGACCCTGGCGGTGCCCGAAGCGCGCAAGTGGGTGCTCGACCACCAGGTCAACGCCAACGAAGTGGGCCTGGAGTTCATGGCCGAAGTGCGCGCCTACCTGGAAAGCCTGGCGCCGCGCGATCTGGCTGAAACGCTGATCGGCGGCCTGAGCGCGCGCGAGCTGCCGGCGGATTTCTCCAGCCCGACCTTGAACGCGGCGCGCGAGCACCCGGAGATGGTCGGCTATCTGCTGCCGCCGCTGCCCAATACCCTGTACACGCGCGACACCACCTGCTGGATCTATCAGGGGGTGACGCTCAACCCGCTGTATTGGCCGGCGCGCCATGAGGAAACGATCCTCACCACCTGCATCTACAGGTTCCATCCGGATTTCGCCAGCGCCGATTTCCCGATCTGGTATGGCGACCCGACCCAGGACCACGGCAACGCCACCCTGGAAGGGGGCGACGTGATGCCGGCCGGCAATGGCGTGGTGCTGATCGGCATGAGCGAGCGCACCTCGCGCACCGCGATCACCCAATTGGCACAGTCGATCTTCAAGCAAGGCGGCGCCAAGCGGATCATCGCCGCCTCGATGCCGAAGCTGCGCGCGGCCATGCACCTGGATACGGTGTTTACCTTCGCCGACCGCGACGTGGCCACGATCTACAGTGGCATCGGCGACCAGATCAAGCCGATCTCGCTGTACCCCAGCGACAAGGCGCCGGGTTTCGAGCTGGTGTTCGAGGACAAGCATTTCACCGACGTGGTGGCCGAGTCCCTGGGCCTGAAGAAACTGCGCCTGGTGGAGTCGGACGAGTATTACGGTGCCGAGCGCTCGCAGTGGAACAGTGGCAACAACCTGGTGGCGCTGTCGCCTGGCGTGGTGGTGGCCTACGACCGCAATACCTCCACCAACACCGCACTGCGCAAGGAAGGCATCGAGGTCATCACTATTGTCGGCGCCGAGCTCGGGCGCGGGCGCGGCGGCGGGCACTGCATGACCTGCCCGTTGGTGCGTGACGCCATCGACTTCTGATGTGGCAGTGATCCAGGCGCGGGCTCGATAGGGCCCGCCGAGCGCGCCGAAGCCGGATGCGGCGTGATGGGGTAGCCGGAGGCAAACGGATGTCGACCACGGGCAGGGCAGGAAGGCTGTGCGGATGCGCGGCGGCGCTGGTGCTGGCCGGCTGCGGCGGCGACGCCGGCGACGGGCCGGCGGGCATGCCGGCGACAGTGGTGAGCGTGGAAGAAGTGCGCGCCAGCCAGGTCCCCAATTTGGTGGAGCTGCCGGGCCGGGTAGAGGCGGTGCGTTCGGCACAAGTGCGCGCGCGCAGCGATGGCATCGTCGAGCAGCAACTCTATGTCGAGGGCACCGACGTGGCCGCCGGCACGCCGCTGTTCCAGATCGACCGTCGTGACCTGCAGGCACGGCTGCAGCAGGCCCGCGCCGCGCTAGCCTCGGCGCGCGCGGCGCGCGGACAGACCGCCGGACTGCGTTCACGGCTATCGACCCTGGTGCAACGCAAGGCAGTCAGCGTGCAGGAGTACGAATCGGCGCAGGCCTCGTTCCAGCAGGCCGATGCGGCGCTGATGGAAGCGCAGGCCGCGGTCGATCGCGCCCAGCTGCAACTGGATTTCGCCACCGTGCGCGCGCCGATCGCCGGCCGCGTCGGCCGTGCCCTGGTCAGCGAGGGCGCATTGGTAAGCGCGGCGGCGGCGACCCTGATGACCCAGATCGACCAGCTCGACCCAGTCTACGTGACCTTCCAACCTTCAAACGCCTCGTTCGGTGCGCTTGAGCAAAGCATGGTCGACGGCCGCATCGCCTTGGGCGACGGCAAGCACGTGCGCGTGACCCTGGTGCTGGACGACGGCGCGCAGCATCCGGTCACCGGCGTGGTCGACTTCACCGAGAAGGCCGTGGACCCGGCCACTGGCAGCCGTACCCTGCGCGCGCGCTTCGACAATGCGCAGCGGCGCCTGCTGCCCGGGCAGTTCGTGCGCGGCATCCTGGCCGTGGGCGTGGTACGCAACGGAGTCAGCCTGCCCGAACGCGCCATCGCCATCGGCGAAGACGAGGCCAGCGTGATGACCGTCAACAGCGAGGGCGTTGCGGTGCGGCAAGCGGTGACGCTGGCCGGGCAGGCCGAGGGCCGCTGGGTCGTGCAATCGGGCCTGGCACCCGGCGAGCGCGTGATCGTGGACGGCTGGCACAAGATCCAGCCCGGTCAGCACGTGCAGGTGCAGCCGGCGAAGGCGGGCAAACCAGGTTCATGAGCGGCTACTTCGTCTATCGACCGGTCCTGGCATGGGTGGTGGCGCTGTTCGCCATCCTGTTCGGCGGCATCGCGCTATTGGCCCTGCCGGTGGAACAGTACCCGGATGTGGCGCCGCCCTCGCTGAGTATCTCGGCGACCTTCGTCGGCGCCGACGCCTTGACCCTCGACCGCACCGTGACCTCGGTGATCGAAAGCGAGCTCAACAGCGTCGACGATTTCCTGTTCATGACCTCCACCAGCCGCGCCAACGGCACCGCGCAGATCCTCGTCACCTTCCGTAGCGGCACCGACCTGGACCTGGCGCGCTCGCAGGTGCAGGACCGGCTGGCGCGGGTCGAGCCGCGCTTGCCCGAGCAAGTACGGCAGATGGGCGTGCGCGTGACCCAATCGAGCACAGGCTTCCTGATGCTGATCGCCCTGCGTTCGGAAGGCGGCCGCCGCAATGCGCTGGAACTGGGCGACTTCGCCTCGCGCAACATCGCCGACGAGTTGCGACGGCTGCCGGGTGTGGGCGACGTGGCGCTGTTCGGTTCGAGCTACGCGATGCGGATCTGGCTCGACCGCGAGAAGCTGGTCAGCTTCGGCATCAGCCCGGCCGAAGTGATGGCCGCCATCCGCGAGCAGAACGCCCAGACCGCCGGCGGCGGCCTCGGCCTGCAACCGGTGGCGCCGGGCACCGAGACCACCGCGCAGATCGTCATGCGCGGGCGTTTCAGCAACCCCGAGCAATTCCGCCAGATCATCGTGCGCGCCACCCCGGGCGGTGCCACCGTGCGCCTGGGCGATGTCGCACGGGTGGAGCTGGGCAATGACAACTACGCCTTCAACCTCACTCTCAATGGGCAGGAGAGCGCAGGCCTGGCGGTGTCGCTGACCACCGGCGCCAACGCCCTGGCCACGGCCACCGCGGTGCGCGAGCGCATGCACGCGCTACAGGACACCTTCCCGCCGGACGTGCGCTGGAGCACCCCGTTCGACACCACGCCGTTCATTACCGAATCGGTCAACGGCGTCGTGCGCACCATGATCGAGTCGATCATCCTGGTCTCGATCGTGGTACTGCTGTTCCTGCAGAGCTGGCGGGCGTTGTTCCTGCCAACGCTGGTGGTGCCGATCTCGCTGATCGGCACCTGCCTGGGCCTGCTCGCCTTCGGCGTGTCGATCAACCTGCTGTCGCTGTTCGCGATGGTGGTGGCGATCGGCATCCTCAACGACGATGCCATCGTCATCGTCGAAAGCGTCGAGCGCATCATGCGCGAAGACAAACTGCCGCCGCGCGAGGCCACCGCCAAGGCGATGGGCCAGCTGACCGGCGCGATCATCGCAACCACCCTGGTGCTGCTGGCGGTATTCATCCCGATGGGCTTCTTTCCCGGCTCGGCCGGCGGCATCTACCGCCAGTTCGCGGTGACCTTGAGCGTGTCGCTGGTGGTCTCGACGATCCTCTCGCTGACACTGGCACCGGTGATCTGCGGCGCAATGCTGCGGCCGGCGCGGGTTGCGGCCGAAGGCGAAAAGCCGGGCCGTGGCGCACGCTTCTTCAGTGCCATCAATCGTGGCCTGGAACGCGTCAGCGACGGTTACGGCGGCGCGGTCGGGCGCATGCTCGGACGGCCGTGGTTGTGGCTGGGTGTATTCCTGCTCGCCGTGGTGGCCACGGCCCTGCTGTACGCGCGCCTACCCGGCGGCTTCCTGCCGGAAGAAGACCAGGGCTATCTGTTCGTCGCCTACAACGCCGCGCCGGGCTCGACCGTGGCGCGCACGCAGCAGGCAGTGCGGCAGGCCGAGGCGATCCTCAAGCGCCAGCCGGAAGTGCGCAACGTCGCCACCGTTATCGGCTTCAGCTTCTTCGGCCAGGGCCAGAGCGTGGGTATGTCGTTCGTCGACCTCAAGCCCTGGGCCGAACGCAGCGGCCGCGGCGAAGGCTCGCTGGCGCTGGCGCGGCGCCTGAACGTGGCGATGCTCGGCATTCCGCAAGCGCAGGTATTCGTACTCAACCCGCCGGCGATCCAGTCGCTGGGCAATGCCTCGGGCTTCACCATGAAGGTCGAAGATCGCGGCGGCGCCGGCAACCGGGCCCTGCAAGCGGCGGCGATGGCATTGGCCCGACGCGCTGCCGGCAGCGAGCTGCTGACGGGGGTGCGGCCGGAAGGCATGCCGTTGGCACCGCAGCTGTTCGTCGACATCGACCGCACCCAGGCGCGCGCGCTCGGCGTGCAGCTGGCGCAGGTGAACCAGGCGCTGGGCGTGATGTTCGGCTCGGCCTATGTCAACGACTTCGTCCACCAGGGCAACGTGCTGCGGGTATTCGTACAGGGCGAGGCGGCCCAGCGCATGCGCGCCGAGGACGTGGCCGACCTGCGGGTGCTCGGCGACGCCGGCCAGTCGGTGCCGTTCTCGGCTTTCGCGCGGGCGCGCTGGACGGTGGGCGAGCAGCAGGTCGAGCGCTACAACGGCTTTCTCTCGGCCACCGTCTCCGGCCAGGCCGCGGCGGGCGTGTCCAGTGGCGCGGCGATCCGCGAAATGGAGCGGATCGCAACCGAAGTGCTGCCGCCGGGCATGCGCTTCGAATGGACGGGTACCGCGCGCGAGGAACAGGAAGCCGCCGGCCAGGTCGGCCTGCTGCTCGGTCTGGCGCTGCTGGTGGCGTTCCTGCTGTTGGCGGCCTTGTACGAAAGCTGGAGCACGCCGGTAGCGGTGCTGCTGGCGGTGCCGTTCGGCGTGCTGGGCGCGGTGTTGTTCACCGGCGCGCGCGGGATGTCGGCCGATGTCTATTTCAACGTCGGCCTGGTGACGATCATTGGTTTGGCCGCGAAGAACGCCATCCTGATCGTCCAGTTCGGGCTGGAGGAAGAAGCGCGCGGGGTACCGACCGCCGAGGCGATCCAGCGCGCCGCGCACCAGCGCCTGCGGCCGATCCTGATGACCAGCCTGACCTTCATCGTCGGCATGCTGCCGCTGGTCTTCGCCGCCGGTGCCGGCGCGGCGAGCCGGCAGGCGGTCGGCACCGGCGTGCTTGGCAGCATGTTCACCGCTACTGCCTTCGGCATCTTCTACACCCCGCTGTTCTATCTGTTGTTGCGGCGGCGTGCGGCGGCACGGCGTGCCCTGGAGCCCGCGCAAGAGGCAGTGCCATGAGGACGCCTTGCACTTGCGCTGCGCTGGCGCTGCTGGCCGGTTGCAACCTGGCCCCGACGTATACGCGGCCAGCGCCGACGGTGCCGGCGCAGTTTCCGCATACCGAAGCGCGCTCTGGCGCGAACACGGCACGTGCGTCGGAACTGGCGTGGCCTGCGTTCTTCCACGATCCGGTGCTGCGCGACCTCATCCAGCAGGCCCTGGACAACAACCGCGACCTCGGCGCGGCCACCGCGCGCATCGAACAGGCACGTGCGCAGTTTCGTATCCAGCAGAGCCAGCGCTTGCCTGGCCTGGACATTGGCGGGCAAGCGCAACGCTTGCGCACGCCCGTCAGCGCCGCCGATGGCGCCGCGCGGGTGACGGTGGACAGCTACGCGGTGCAGGTCGCGATGCCGGTGTTCGAACTGGATTTCTGGGGACGGGTGGCCAACCTGTCCGAATCGGCGCGCCGCCAATACCTCGCCACGGTCGAGGCGCAGCAGGCCTTCGGCCTTTCGTTGGTCGCCAACGTGGCCGCCAGCTATTACGCGGTGCGTGCCAGCGAGGAGGGCATCGTGCTGGCGCAACGCTCGCTGGACAGCCGCCAGCAGACCGCCGAACTGGCGCAGCTGCGCATGGAAGTCGGGCTGACCTCCTCGGTGGACTACCACCAGTCGCAGGTGTTGGTGACGCAGGCACAGACCCAGCTGGCGCAACTGCAACGCAACCGCGAGCAGGCCATGCATTTGTTGCAATGGCTGGTCGGCCTGCCGCTGCCCGATCCGCTGCCGCCGGGCTCGCCGCTCGCCGATGAACAGCAGTTGGCCACGCTGGCGCCGGGGTTACCTTCCGAGTTGCTGGAAAACCGTCCCGATATCCGCATGGCCGAACAACGCCTGCGGGCCGCCAACGCCAATATCGGCGCGGCGCGGGCGCTGTACTTCCCGACCATCGGGCTGACCGGCAACGCCGGCTACGCCTCCAACGAGCTGTCTGGCCTGGTATCGAGTACGAACAACGTCTGGTCGTTCGGTCTCGGCGCGGTGTTGCCGCTGCTGGACTGGGGTCGTCGTCGCGCGTTGGTTGACGCCACGCGCGGCGAGCGCGACGAGCGCGAGATGGCCTACCAATCGACCGTGCAGAACGCCTTCCGCGAAGTCGCCGACGGCCTCAGCGCCGGCCAGCGCAATGCCGAGCAGATCCAGGCGCAGGCACAGGCCGTGGCGGTGCAGGGCGCCCTGGTGGTGACTGCGCAGGACCGCTACGAAGTCGGCCTGACCCCCTATCTGGAAGTGCTGGACGCCGAACGCGGCCGCTTCGCCGCCGAGCAGACCTTGTTGCAGTTGCGCGCCGGCGCGCTGCAGGACCGGGTCAACCTCTACACCGCGCTGGGAGGCGGCAGCTACGCGCCGACCGGTGTGGCCCCCGCAGCAGGAGAGATGCCATGAAGCCATCGAGGAAACTGCTGTGGCTCGCCATGGTCACTGCGTTGCCGCTGTCGGCGCAGGCGCAAAGTAGCGATGCCAAGCGCGACGCGGAGATCGCCCAGCTCAAGCAGACGGTGAACCAGCTGATGCAACGCATCGAGGTGCTGGAAGCCGAGCGTGCGCCGCCGGCCGCCGCGCCGACGGCCGCGGCCGCGACCTCGCCACTGGCAGCGCCGCCGCGCACGCCGCCCGAGGCCACGGCGGTCGTGCCGGTCGCCTCGCTGGCTACGCTCGACGTAGAACCCTCGCCACTGCCCGCGCACGACAGCTTCGACGAAGACGACCAGTCCGGCGCCAGGATCGACAACGAAGCGGCGCCGGGCGATGCGCTGGCTGGCTTCTTCGAGATTCCCGGCAGCGAGTCCTGGCTGCGGCTCAGCGGTTACGCCAAGCTCGACGCGATGGTCGACAACGACGACGCGGGCGACAGCGACCAGTTCATCACCTCGTCCATTCCAGTCGGCGACCAGCGCGGCAAGTCGCAGTTCAACATGCATGCGCGGCAGACCCGCCTAACCCTGGAAGCACGGCGCCAGACCAGCGCCGGCCAGTTGCGCTTCTTCCTGCAGAACGATTTCTTCGGCTCCGGCGGCAGCTATGGCTATCGCCTGCGCCATGCCTGGGGGCAGCTCGGGAACACCTATGTCGGCTTCGGCTGGTCGGCGTTCATGGACCTGGACTCGGGCGCCGACACCCTCGACTTCGCCGGCCCCGGCGCGGTGCCGGTGGCGCGGCTGGCCAGCATTCGCCAGTACTTCCCGCTGGCGCACGGCAACCAATTGATCCTGGCGGCCGAACACCAGTCGCCGGATATCCGCCTGGATGGCGACGACGCACGTACGCGCACCGCCGCGCCGGACCTGGTGTTGGCCGCACGCCACGAGGCCGACTGGGGCAACGTGCAACTGGCCGGCCTGTTGCGCTATCTCAGCTACGACGCCACCGGGCGCAGCGACAGCACGATGGCTGGCGGCGCGGCGTTGACCGGTTCGTGGGGCGCGCAGCGCGGCGACTATCTGGTCTACGGCGTCGTCGGCGGCCAGGGCATTGCCGGTTACGTGGGCGATCTCGGCGGCCTCGACCTGGACGCGGTGGTGGCGCCGGGCGGCGACTTGCAGGCCCTGCGCGAGTGGGGCGCCTGGGTCGGCTATACGCATCTGTGGAATGGCCGCTGGCGTTCGACGCTCACTTACGGCCGGCTGTACCTCGAACGCGACGCTGTGCTCGATCCCACCGCCTTCCGCCGCAGCGACTACGCCGCGGCCAACGTGGTGTGGGCACCGGCCCCGAGCTGGAGCTGGGGCCTGGAGCTGCTGTACGGCAAGTTGCAGCAGCAGGATGGCGAGGACGCCGACGCGATGCGCCTGCAGACCTCGCTCAAGTACGACTTCATCCGCTAGGAGGCGCCATGACGACTGCACACTCCGTACGTCAACACCGCCGGCACCGCCTGGCATTCCTGTGTGCGGCCATGCTTGGCGCCGCCGCGCCGGCACTCGCGCAGGATGCAATGCTCGGCAATATCCTCGAAGACCCTGGCAGCGGCGCCGCCGGGCTCGGCTTCCTCAGCCGGGTAGAGAGCTCGCCATACCGCGGCGCCGATGCCCGCGTCGACCTGATGCCGCTCTACCTCTACGAGGGCGAGCGCTTCTTCCTGCGCTCGAACATGGCCGGCGTGCGCGTTACCGGCGACCACGCCGCGGGCCTGGAACTGTTCGTCGAGCGGCGTCTGGAAGGCTACCCGGAAGACGAAACACCCGACGTGCTGGAAGGCATGGACACCCGCAATAGCGAAGCCGATGTTGGCGCGCGCTATTACGGCGAACGCGGCGCTCACCACTGGGACCTGAGCGTGCGCCAGGATGCCTCGAACAATTCGCACGGCACCGAATTGCGCGCTGCCTACGGTTACCTGTGGGAAAACGATCGCTGGAGCCTGCAGCCGGTGCTCACCGCGGCTTGGCGAAGTGGTGATCTCAACGACTACTACTACGGCGTGGAGGCCGCCGATGTCACGCCCGATCGGCCTGCCTACAAGGCCGGCGCCGGCCTCAACCTCACCGCAGCGCTATACGCGCGCTACCGCATCCTGCACAACTGGAGCTTGCTCGGCGGGGTGTTCGTGACCCAATGGTCCAGCGAAGTCGGCGACAGTCCGCTGGTGGACAGCCGTACGCAATGGGGTGGCATGCTCGGCGCCGCGTACGATTTCGGCAACGGCCAGGTGCGCTGGAACAAACCGCACACGCCGACCTACGTGCGGCTGTTCTACGGCCGCGACAGCGACGACGGCTGCCACCTGGTCAAGATCATGACCTTCCAGTGCGTGGGCCTCAACGATGACGACTACACCGATATTGCCGGCCTGCATGTCGGCCGCCCGTTCGTCTCCGGGCTCAACGGCTGGCCGCTGGACCTGGTGGGCTACGCCGGCATCGTCCGCCATCTGGAGAAAGGTCGTCAGCAAGACGCCTGGCAGATCGACGCCTACATGAAGGGCTACTACTACGGCTTCCCGTGGTCGCATCGGGTGATGACGCGGATCGGCCTGGGCTTTGGCCTGTCCTATGCCGAGCGCGTGCCCTATACGGAAGTCACCAGCCAGGCCGAGCGCGAGCGCAATACCTCCAAGCTGCTCAACTACCTCGACCCCAGCATCGATGTCAGCCTCGGCGACATCTTCGGCAGCGAGCGCTGGCACGAGCTGTATTTCGGTTTCGGTGTCTCGCATCGCTCCGGCATCTTCGGCAGCGCGCAGATGCTCGGTACGGTCGACGGCGGTTCGAACTACATCTATGCCTACGTGGAGGCTGCGCTATGAGCGTCCTGGCCACCATCCCGCAGTTACGTCCTCAGGAGGGTTCCATGTTCAAGATCGCAGGCTTCAAACGTTTGCTCGTGGTCCTGCTGGCGGCCACCGCGTTGCTGGCTTGGGCGGCGACCGCGCAGGCGCCGGCGTCCGCGCCACCGGGTACGCCAGCGGCCAGCGTGCCCCCGGCGGTGCTGTTCAACAACGTGCGCATCTTCGATGGCGTGGCCGGGCGCCTTTCCGCGCCGAGCAGCGTGTTGGTTCGCGGCCATCTGATCGAGCGCATCGGCGCGAGCGGCAGCATCGAGGCCGCCGGCGCCAAGGTCATAGAAGGCGGCGGCCGTACCCTGATGCCGGGCTTGATCGATGCGCATTGGCACAGCATGTTCGTCGGCCTGCCGGTACAGGTGATGCTGGGTGCCGATCCAGGCTACGTCAACATCGTCGCCGGGGTGGAGGCCAACCGCACGCTGATGCGCGGGTTTACCACCGTGCGCGATGTCGGTGGCGCGGTGTGGGGGCTGAAGAACGCGATCGATCGCGGCGACGTCCCCGGTCCACGCATCTTTCCTTCCGGCGCGATGATAACCGTGACCAGTGGCCACGGCGATTTCCGCAGCATGGCCGACTTGCCGCGCACGCTCGGTGCGCCGGGATCGCAGCATGACATCGGCGGCGACAGCGCGATTGCCGACACCCCGGACGAAGTGCGGGTGCGCGTTCGCGAGCAGCTGATGCAGGGCGCAAGCCAGGTCAAGCTCACCGCTGGTGGCGGTGTCTCCTCACCGCACAGCCCCCTGGACGTCACCACCTTCACCGAAGCTGAAGTGCGCGCGGCAGTGGAAGCGGCAAGCGACTGGGGCACCTACGTCACGGTGCATGCCTACACCCCCAAGGCGATCCAGCGCGCGATCCGAGCGGGTGTGCTGTGCATCGAGCATGCCAGCTTGATGGACGAGGAAACCGCACGGCTGATGGCGCGCAACAACATCTGGCTCAGCACTCAACCGTTTCCGCCGGAGCTGGCCGACGCCTTTCCGCGCGGCTCGGACGAGTGGCTGAAAGCGCAGGAAGTATTCGCCGGCACCGACCAGACCTACCGCCTGGCGATCAAGCACAAGCTCAAGACCGCGTTCGGCACCGACGTGCTGTTTTCCAGCGCGCTGGCCGGGCGCCAAGGCGCGATCCTCGCCAGTCTGACCCGCTGGTATTCGCCCGCACAGACGTTGGTGATGGCAACCAGCACCAACGCCGAATTGCTGCGCCTGTCCGGCGAGCGCACGCCGTATCGCGGCGAACTGGGCGTGGTCAGGCAGGGCGCGCTGGCCGACCTGCTGCTGGTCGATGGCGACCCGCTGCAGGACATCGCGCTGATCACCGATCCGGAGCGCAACTTCAAGGTCATCATGAAGGATGGGGTGATCTACAAGGACACGCTGTGAGCCGGGCGTGGCGCCGTCGAGCCGCTAGAACGGCGTGCTCCCGGCGCCCGCCGCGCCGGTCTTCAACAGCAGCACCAGCTGCGCCACCCGCCAGGCCAGGACCGCGTAGGCCAAGGTCAAGGCAATCTGCCAGAACCAGTGCGATCGAAAGCGCGCCAGCCGCCACAAACCATCGATGAAGTTCAGCAGCAGCAACATCAATCCGATCGCCGCCACCAGGTAGCCGGCCAGTGTCGGTGCGGTGAACCAAGCCTGCTCGGCGGGATTCACCACTTGCAGCCCTGCCGCCGTGATCACCGAGGAAATGGCGACATTGCGCGTGTGCTCGAAAATTGCGCGCAGCAATCCGCGGTCGAACAGCAGCACGCCCAATGCCTGCAGCCTGCGCAACGGCCTCACCGGGTGCCTCCCTCAATGGTCCGAGGCATCCGCCGAGGTCGGGTCGTGCTGGGCGACGTTCTTCGCATCGCGCGGCACCTCGGCCAGGCTGTCGCGGATCTTGCGCACCTGCGCCGGCGTCACCGCCGCGGCACGGTTGCCGAACTGGCCGCGGACGAACGTAGCCAGCGTCGCCACTTCGGCATCGTCCAGGCGCCAGGCAAAGGCGGGCATGCCCAATTCGGAGGGACGCTGGGTGGTGGACGGCAGGCGCCCGCCGGCCAGGATCAGGCGCACCAGGGTGTCGGGGTTGGCGGCAAGCACGGTGGGATTGCCAGCGATAGCCGGGAACGCATGCGGATTGCCGCGCGCGTCGCTGCGGTGGCAGGCGGCGCAGTTGTCGGCGTACAGCTCGGCGCCGCGATTGTCGTTGCGCCCGGCCGTCAGGGCTCGCGCAGTCGCGTCGTCCTGGACATACGCATTGGCGTTGTTGGTACGCGCGGGCAGCGACTTCAGATAGTGGGCGATGGCCTGAAGGTCGGCGTCGGTCAAGTGTTGGGTGCTGTGCACCACCACGTCGGCCATAGGCTGGCCGACCACGGCGGCGTGCGGGTTGCGCGCGGTGCGCAGGCTGGCGACGATGTCCTGGATGTTCCAGCTGCCCAATCCGGTGCCGACGTCGCCACGCAGCGAGACGGCGTTCCAGCCGTCGATGATCTGGCCGCCGGACAGATATTCCGGACTGGACTCGTCCAGTGCCTTTTCCTGCAGCGTGAAGGCACGCGGCGTATGGCAGGCACCGCAGTGTCCCAGGCCCTGCACCAGGTAGGCGCCGCGCGCCACTTGCGGATCGCGGTAGCGGCCGGGATCGAAGGCGAGCGTATCCGGCGCCGGGGCGAATACCTTGCGCCAGATTGCCAGCGGCCAGCGCATCGACAGCGGCCAGCGGATGTCGCTGTCGCGATTGCTTTCGGCCACCGGCTGCACGCCATGCTGGAAGTACGCGAACAGCGCGCGCACATCTTCGTCGCTCAGGCGCGCATAAGACGGGTAGGGCATGGCCGGGTACAGCGTGCGACCATCGGCGGCGATGCCATGGCGCAGGGCGCGATCGAAATCGTCCAGCGAGTACTTGCCTATCCCGTGCTGCGGGTCGGGCGTGATGTTGCTGCTGTAGAGCGTGCCGATTGGCGAGGCCATCGGCAGGCCGCCGGCGAACGGATGGCCGCCCGGCCGCGTATGGCAGGCGCCGCAATCGCCCGCCAGCGCAAGATAGTGGCCGCGCTGGACTTGCGCGGCCTGTGCCGCCGCGTCCAGCGCCGGTGCCTGGATGGCACGGGTATGCGTCGGCCAGAAGGCAACCGATAGCGCTATCGCCAGGACCAGCACGAGCAGCCCCAGCACGATCAGCAGCAAGCGCTTCATCGTTACGCCCTCACGCATCCACCAGCGGCCCGGGCGCCTTGAGGTAGCGCTCGCGGATCGCGGTGGCGGCCCAATAAGCCAGGCCACCGACCAGGCCGGTGGGGTTGTAGCCGTTGTTCTGCGGGAAGGCGTTGGCGCCGATGACGAACACGTTCGGTACCTCCCAGCTCTGCAGGTAGCGGTTGAGGGCAGAGGTCTTGGGGTCGTCGCCCATGATCGCCCCGCCGCAGGTGTGGGTGCTCTGGTACTTGGTGATGTTGTAGCGCTCGCCGTCCTTCTTGGCATCGCCGGCCATCGACAACGGATTGAGCACCTGGCTCATCTTCAACGCCTGCGCGACGAAGAATTGCGAGGCCTTGATCTCGTTGGGGTGCCAGTCGAAAGTCATGCGCAGCAGCGGGCGGCCGAAGGCGTCTTTGTAGGTCGGGTCGAGGCTGAGGTAGTGCTGGCGGTAGGACATGCATGCACCTTGCACCTCGTAGTAGAAGGAGTGGCGGAAGTTATCGGCCACCGCCTGCTTCCACGCGCTGCCCCAGTTCGGCGTGCCGGTGGGGACGTTGATGCCGCGCACCGGCCCGGCCCCGGGCTGGCGCGCCCATACCAGGCCGCCGCCGACGAAGCCGAGCTTGCCGTTGTCGAGCTGGTTGCCATTGAGGTCGTCCATGGTGGTGCCGGCGCCGCCGATACCGATGAACGGGTTGGCGTGCACATCCTTGTCGAAGAACAGCACCACGCGGTTGAGGTTCTGGTAGGAGTAGTTGCGGCCCACCGTGCCGGTGTTGCTTTGCGGGTCATAGGGCGTACCGATGCCCGATACCAGCATCAGGTGCACGTTGTAGAGCGAGAACGCGCACAACACCACCAGGTCGGCCGGCTGGCTGATCTCGCGGCCCTGAGCGTCGAGGTAGGTCACCCCCGTGGCCTTGCCGCCGCTACCGTCCAGGTCAACACGCAGCACCTGCGAATGCGGGCGCAGCTCGAAGTTGGGGCGCTGCCGCAGCACCGGCAGGATGCAGGCGTTGGGACTGGCCTTGGAATAGTTGAGGCAGCCATAGTCGCTGCAGAAGCCGCAGGCATTGCAGGGACCCATCTGGCAGCCGTAAGGGTTGACGTATGAGCGCGAGGCATTGGAGGCGGGGATCGGATACGGATGCCAGCCCATTTCCCGTGCCGCCTTGTAGAACAACTCGGCGCCGAGATAGTTCGGGTTCGGCGGCAGCGGATACTCCGAGGCGCGCGAGCCTTCGAATGGATTGCCGCCTTCCTGCACCGTTCCGTTGATGACGCCTGCCTTGCCCGAAGTGCCGCAGATTTTTTCGAACAGGTCCAAGTGCGGTTCCAGCTCTTCGTAGCTGACCGGGAAGTCCTGGATCGTCATGTCGGCCGGAATCAGGCCCTTGCCATAGCGCTGCTCGACATTGCTGCGCAGGCGCAGGTCTTCGGGCAGTGGCCGGAAGTGGCAGCCGGACCAGTGGCTGCCGGCGCCGCCCACGCCGGCACCGGGCTTGAACGAGCCCATTTGCCGGTATGGCACCGCGGTGTCGGCCAGTGCATGGCGAATGGTCACCGTCTCCTGCGCCAGGCTTTGCAGGAAACGGCGATGGACCGAGCCTTCGAGTTCGTCCACCACCTTGGGATAAGCGAAATCGGGTTGGGTATCGCGGTCGGCGCCACGTTCCAGCGCCACCACGTGCAGGCCGGCGTCGGTGAGTTCCTTGGCCAGGATCGCCCCGGTCCAGCCCATCCCGACGATCACCGCATCTACTTTCGGTTTGCTTGTGGCCATCCCTCAGCCCCGCTTGCCGGAAAGATCCACCGGCGGCAGCGGATAGGCCTGGTCGCGCACCTCCACCCAGTCCAGGTAGTCGGCGCGCATGCCTGGATAGCCGATCATCTTCCAGGCCCCCATGCCGCGATTGCCGCCGTAATGCGGGTCGGCGAAGTAGCCGTTCTTCACTTCGGCCAGCAAGTTGGAGAAGAACAGTTTGGCCGAGATACCCTCCAGTTCCAGCTTGCCCGCTTCGGCGGCCTTGAGTAGTTCCTCTTGCTGGGTTGCTTCGAGCGCGGCGAAGCCTTTGCCCTGGAAGGTCTTGCGGCAGTAAGCCTCGATCGCACCGATGCCGACGCGCAGGATGTCGCGCAGGGTCAAGCGGCCCTGGTAGCCGAATTCGGCCGGCGCATCGAGAAAGGGGCCTTGCATGTACCAGATCGCGCCGCTGGCATACGGCGTCTGCATGTGGCGGTCGAGGAATTCGGGTACGCCGGATTCGACCGCGCCCGGCCCGACCGCGTCATGCGGAATCAGGCGGTCGCAGGCGGCGACCACGAAGTCCCATTCAGCGGGCTTGAAGAAAGCCGGTTTGTACTCGGTCGGCGCTGCGGTGGCGCCAACGCCAGCAGGGGCGTCCTTCTCGCCGCAACCGGGCAGCGCCACCGCCAGCGGCAACAGCCCGATACCCTTGAACAGGGAGCGGCGACTCAACGAAGGGGATTTATCCAGCGGATCGGACATGGCGGGCTTCCCGGAGGGGCTGGCCTGCTGGCGCGCGGTGCATGCACCAGACGAAGAGCAATGCGCAAAGCGTCTGGCACCCTGGCATCACGGCGATTGCGACTCGCAGCGCAGCGTAGCACCGGTCAATGTAACGATCGGATGAACATGCGGCGGGCGTCGCCGCGCGTGTCAGGCGCCCGGGTCGGCCGGGCCGAGCTGGTGGGCAATCAGGATCTCGTCGATTCGGCGTTGCACCAAGGGCCGCTGTTGCGACGGCGCATTTTCCAGCAGTTCGTCGCAGCGCAGCTGGAATTGCGCCCAGAAATCGTCGGGGTGGTCGGCGCGCAATTGCGGCAGGTCCGAAGACAGTTTGTGCAGCAGGTCATCGAGTTCGGGGGTCAAGGCACTCATCGGCGGATTCTCAAGGGAGAGGGTCAAAACCAGTTGCGGCGTTTGCCCAGGGCAACCGCGACCAACGCCATGGCGACCATCACCGCGACCGCGGTCCAGAAGCCCACGGTCTTGCTGGCGAAGAAATTGGCGTCGAAATTCATGCCCAGGGCGCCGGCCACCACCGCCAGCAGACCGGTAACCACGGTGACGAAGGTCAGCAGCTTCATCCGCTCGTTGGTCTGCAGCTCGGTCTGGGTGCTGAACAACTGGAAGCTGCCGACCACCAACTCGCGGGCGTTCTCCACCACATCCATGGCGCGCTCATAGCGCTCATCGAGATCGCGCAGGTGGCGGAATACCTGTTCCTCGCCGTCGGGGACGAAATCCGGCCGCGACAGGCCATCGAATACCACCCGGTGCGGAGCCAGCATGCGCCGCAAGCGCGAAGCGGCCTTGCGCAGCTGGCGCAGCTGCGGCAGCGCCGAGCGACCCGGCGGCTGGTCGGACAGGACGCGCGTTTCCAGTCGTTCGATCTCGATCTCGAACGCGGCCCCGGCGGCGAAATAAGTCGACAAATGCCAGTCCAGCAGCGTGGCCACAAAGCTGGCTTCGCCCAGGCAGCCGACATCGGCCAGCGCTTCGTCTTCGCGCGCCTTGAGTTCGGCCAGGAACGGGATTTGGTCTTCGTGATGGGTGACCACGACGTTGTTGCCGGCCACCAGCGTCAGTACCGTGCCGTTGAAGGCCAGTTCCTCGCCAACGCTGACCGACACTACGCGGGCGCTGAAATGGTCGCGGTATTTCCAAAGCCCAGGGTAGGTGCCGAGTGGGCGCGCCGGGCGACTGTCGGCGCTGAGGTCGAGGGCTTCCCAGACCGCATCGACCTGCGCCTGGCTGGGTTGGTTGAGGTCGATCCACAGCAATTCGTCGTCGGCGGGCTGGCACCGCGCCAGATCCTCCAGGGCAATCGGTTGCGGACCGCTGCGCCCGTACAGGGTGAGGCTGACGCCGGTGTCGAGCTCGGGCTTGTTCTGCAGCGGTGAGTCCATGGACGGCGGCGTGGGGACGATGGCGAAGAGCTTCCGCCATCGCGCGTGGATGCGCCGTGCAGTGCTCGCCTCCACGCGCCCCCGTAACCCTTCGCGCCGCCTTTATCCATCCTTGCGCTTGCGCGCGGTCCGGGTCTTGGCGACGCTATCGGTGACGACCGGCTTGGGCGCCACCGGCTTGGGCGCGACGGGCACATCCGGGCGGGTGACCGCATCGTTCATGCGCTGGCCGAGCAGGCCGCAGGTGCTGGTCGGGTAGACGGTGCAACTGCACGAAGCCAGCACCCCCGGCGCGCCGTTGTCGCCCAGGCCGATGAAGCCCAGCGGTGCGTGATGGTGCTGCGGGCCCTGCTGCGCCTGCGGCAGGGCCTCACCGTCCTGGTCCTGCGGCCAGCCGGTGTCGCCGGTGGTGCGCACCGCCGCATACCAGTAATCGCCGCTGCGGTAGTCGCGGTCCGGCGCGAAGCGCACCTGCAGGCCGTCTTCCAGGGCGATCCAGTCATCCTCCAGGCCCGAGGATGCGCGCAGCGGAACGGCGCCGTCGTCGAGCACCACGTCCTCGCGCTCCACCTGGTCCCAGCGTCGCACCTTGCTGGTGGCCGTGCGCGTGCGTGGGGCTTCGCTGGCCAGTACTAACTCGTTGCCGTCGATGCTGACCAGGCGACACAGTGCTCCCGGCCGGCCGAGCAGGTCGTCGTCTTCGTCGCTGAGCTCGACCCACTGCGCATCGGCGAAGCCCCGCGTGCTGGCCACACGCAGCCGCGTGCCGCCACCCGATACCCAGCGCGTGAGCACGCTGCCATTGTCGCGCGACCACTTGAAGGTCGGCGCGCCACTGTCGCTGCCGCGGTGGATCTCGACCCGGTACAGGTGGTTCTCGCTGCCGCGGTAGGCGACATCAGGGTCGCTCACGCAGGGGTCGTCCAGACGCTCGGGTGGTTGCAGGCGCAGCGTCATCGTCCCGGCATCGCGCTCGAACAGCCGCAGCGGCACCGCGCAGGCCTGGTCGGGCGCCTCGCGCAGCAGATCGAGCTGGGCCTGTAGGTCGTCGACCAGGGCTTGCAACCGGGCGCGCTCGCTCGCGTCCTCGGTCTGCTCCAACGTTTTCTTCCAACCCTCGATGCGCGCCTGCAGGCGTTGCTCGACTTCGACCAGGTCGATGGCGCGCACCTGCCACACCACTTGCGAGCGGCTGCAGGTATCTGGCCCGCCGAGTGCGACTTCACGCAGATGCGGCATCTCGATGCTGCTGACGTGGCGCTCCCACGCTTGCAGGTATATCCAGAAGCGGGTGCCGTCGCGGTTGCTGGTGGCAAGCCAGCGCCGCAGCGGGTCGATCGCCCCGTCCTTGCCGTCGGCCGGCGTGTAATGCGGCTGGGCCAGGTAATCGCAGCCCTCGCTCTCGCACAGCATGCCTTGCACGTAGTAGCGCCCGGCGCCGATTTGCAGGCCCAGGGCGCCATCGTCGTCGACCAGCGCCAGGCCGAAGCCGGGGTTGCCGGCTGGTGCGGCATACGGGCCGAACAGATCCAGCGCCAGGGTGCGCAGGTAGTGCAGCAGGATGGCGCCCTGTTCGTTGGGATCGGCGTCCAGGGTGACGCGTCCTTGTTGCAGCAGCACCTGGCTGAAGTGGTGGCGGGGATCGAAGCTGACCCGCGAGAAGTCGCCTTTCATGGGAAGTTCCTTTCTGGTTCAGTCCGCGAACAGGAGCCCGACCGTCATGCCGGCCGGCGTATGTTGGTCCAGGCGCGCGCGCAGGTTGGCCTCGCGCTGGGGTTCGTAGAGATCGTGGTACACGCCCATTTCCGAGCCGTCGTCGGCGCCGCGGCGGATTTCCAGCGCGCATTCGGGCAACAGCCGCGCATAGCCGGGCAGGCCGTAGTGGCGCGACTGGAAGCGTGGCCGCACGCGCTGGCGTTCGGCGCCGATCAACATCTGTGCGGTTGCCGCCGGCAAGTGCCGCGCACGTACCGCGGCGACCACTTCGTCCGGCTGGGAGCGGTAGCGCCGCGGCGAGCGACAGTGGCAGGGGATGTGGCAGAAGCGCATGCAACCGAGCTGGCGCCGCGCCACGTTGAGGCAGGCATCGAACACGCTGTTCTCGGCCAGTTCCACTGCATGTACCTGGACCTGCCCGAACACGGTGCTGTCGCGCAGCGTCAGGCGCACGTGCGCCACCGCGGCATCCACCGCGCCGATCGCATCGCCGCTGCCGGCGGCATCGATGATGCTGTCGCTGATCCGCAGCGCGATCGGATCGGTGCCTACTTCATCCTGGCGCACCTGGATCGAGCCGACGATGCTGTGCTCGATCACCACCCGCGCCTGCACCCCGAGCAATTCCAGGCTGGGCTCGGACGCGCGCTCGGGCCCGCAATCGCAGCCGATGCCCCAGCCCGGCACCAGGGTGCAATGGCGGATCGCCAGCTCGGCGCCGCAAGCGGGCGTGCTGGCGGCTTGTTCGGCATAGGCCTGCGGATCGTGCGGGGCGCTGACCTGCATCGGCCGCCCGGCCAGCAGGATGCCTTCCAGGGCGAAACGGCTACCGACATCCATCTCCACCGCCAGTGCATCGGGCAGGTCGGTCTGCCAATCGATCAGGCGGATCACCGGGCGCGCACCATCGGCCGCACGCAGCACCAGCGACTGGCCCGGGCGCAACCGGACATGCACCGGTTCGACCCACACCCCGCTGTGCATCAGTTCGATCACCGCGTGCGCCGGCGCCTCCTCTTGCCATTGCCGCAGTGCATCGCCCAAGCGCGGCAGCGCCGAGGTGCCGCCCTGGCCGACGCGATACAGCGTGTACGGCAGCGCCGGTTGCCGCGCCGCGCGTGCATACTCGCCGCCGCCGAGGTCGGCGGCAAAGCCATAGTGGTAGCTGACGCGCACGCCTTTCTTCGGCACTTGCTCGGGCGGGAACATCAAGCGCCCGCGCTGTGGATCGATCGCGACCGTGCCGCGTGCCGGGCGGTAGCGCCAGCCGCTCAGGTCGGCGACCACGATCGCTTCGACCGGCACCGGTTCGCTGCCATCCTGGCCGGCCCATTGCTCGGCCCACACCGCGAGGCTGGCATCGGCGCCGTAGTCGTCGCGCAGATGCGCCAATAGGTCGCGGCGGCGCAACGGCAGCGGCAGGTTCTGCGCATCGGCCTGGTGGAACGCATCGGGCTCCGGGCGCGGCTTGCGGTACAGCGGCGCGTCCTGCCCGAGCACGCTGAAGGTGAAGCAATGCGCGCCGGCTTCTTCCACGCAATAGGCGGGCGTGCGCGTGACCGGGTAGCTGCGCATGCGCCAGACCTGCACGCCGACGCTGGGCACGTTGTAGCGGCCGCGGCGGTGGCGCGAAGCGATGCGGCGTACGTCCACGCTGTGGGCGAGGCTGTCGAACGGGCCATCGCAGTGGTCCAGCGCGGTCATATCGCGCAAGTTGGCGGTGCCGAGGCGATCGACATGCAGGTGATTGGGATGTTGGGCGCGGTCGAGCAGGCGGAAGAATTCCTGCGCGCGTGCCGGCCAGCCGCTGACATCGAACGCCAGGTCCTCCAGCAACGAGACCGTGCCCTTGCGGCGACGTTGCGAGATCAGGTGCGCGACTTCGCGGCGCGGCACGCGCACCCGTTCCAGCGCCTGGCCGCCGGCGCCGTCGCCCAGCGGCGCCTCGACCGGCTGGTAACCGAGCAGGTCGGCCAGGTAGGGCACTGCCCAGTCGTCGGCGGTCTCGATGAACCAGTTGTCGTACAACCGCGCGATGTCGTCCTCGACCAGGTTCACCTGTTCGGAGATCACCCGCAACAGCGCTTGCAACGGGTAGCCCTGGCCGGCGTCGCGGACGCGCTGGACCGCCGGCAGCAGCCGGTAGAGGCGGTCCTCGCGGGGAAGCGTGTGCAGCGAAGGAAGGTCCATGGCGGTGCTCACGAGTCTGGGTTGAGGATCAGGGTGTCGGCCACGCTGGCCATGAAGCAGGCGATCTGCGCCGGTCGCGCGGTGCCGTTTTCGATCCGCCCCGGGCGCGCTTCCACGCGCGCCGGCGGCCGTTGCAACGCAGCGCTGGCCGCCAGCGACTTGCCGCTGCAGTCGCCATGCAGGATCTGCTGGACCTGCGCGGTGATCTGCGCCTGGCTTACCAAGCGCGGTAGACCGCTTTGTGGGTCGATCTCGGTGTCGCTGATGCCGCCGAAGCTTTCGATGTCGACCCAGTCAATGCCGGCCACCGACTGGATCGCCGCGATCACTTCGCACAGCAGCGCCGGTTGCGCCAGCGCCCGGGCCTCGAAGCCGAAGCGGGCCAGCAGTCGCGCGCGCACCGCCGTGGCCACCGGTTCCCAGCGGAAGCCGGGCAGCAGCCGCAGGCGCGCCTGCAACACCAGCGCGATGCGTTCGCGCCACTGCAGGCGCACCGGCAGGCCGACGTCGCCGAGCGTGCGCAGTGCCGTGGCCAGGTTTCGATACAGGTCCGAGTCGATGTCGATCGGCATGTCCTCGACCCCGGCGTAGCTGACCTGCACGTATTCGCCGGCGACATCGGCCAGGCGGCGGGCTTCGGCCTTGGCGATGCCGGCGAACATGCGAGTGAAGTCGGCGTAGTCCGAGACCGAGACCAGCCGGTCCAGCGCGATGATCGAGCGCGGCGCGTTCTCGCGGATCAGCGCCTCGCTCTCGCGGTCGGCGCCGCCGGAGGCACGCAGCGGGTTGACGACATCTTTCAGTCCGAGCGGCCGGGTGACCATCAGCGCGACCTGGCCCGGCCGCACGTTGCCGCCCTTGCCGATGCCGTTGCGATATTCGGCGCGCAGGTTTTCGAAACCGCTCGGCGGGCGCAGGCCATGCTCGCCGTCGCCGAATATCACCGCGGTGCCGCCTTCGCCGTCGGTGGTAGTGACGAACGCGCGCTCATCCGGGCCCAGCATCGCCAGGCTGGGCGCCTCCGGCCAGGCGACGTCGTTGACGTAGACCTTGAGCGTGCTGGTGGCGCCCCGCGCGGTCGGCGCCGGGCGCCAGGTCAGCGGCGGCTGGCGCAGGTCGAAGCGTTGCAGCGGACGCCGCGCATCGCTGCTGCCGAGCACTTCGCGCCGGGTCTCGCCATGGCTGGCCGCGACCACGTTGCCACGGATGCGTACGCTGGCACGGTAATAGCGGTAGGCCAATGGCGTGGCCAACTGCAAGGTGGTGTGCGGGCGGTCCGGCAAGGTCGGGTCCTGGCCGTGGCGCAGGCCAGCGACCATCATCAGCTCGGCCGCGCTCACCCCGCGCACACCGGCGATATCGCTGCGCTCGCCTTCCACCACCACCCAGCGCCCGGATTGCAGTTGCTCGTGCAGTGGCGCCAGTTCCAGGGTATCGCCGGCCACCTCGTCGAGGATCGGGGCCTGTGCCAACTGCAGCACGCGCCGCTGCGGATAGAACCAGGTGCCGCGCAGTTCGGTGATGTAGGCGCGCGATTCCTTGCCGCCTTCGACCTCGCGCCATTCGCTCGGGCCCTGCGCATCGCCGAAATCGATCCGGGTGGTGTCGCCGGACAGGCCATAGGCACTACGCGGGCCGTTGCGGGTGCGGGCCACGCGCAGTACGTCCAGGCGCGGCGGATCGTCGAAGTCCTCGCCGGTGCGCGACACCAGCACCAGCGCGCCAGCGGCCAGCAGCGGGTCGGCGCTGGCGAGGAAGGCATTGCTGGGGGTTTCGTCGAGCGCGTAACGCCAGTCGGGCCAATCCTGGAGTGCCGGCAGGCCGGCCGAGTCGGTGGCCGGCACCGGATGCGCCGAGGTGGCGCCGAACAGCGCCTGGCCACTGCCGAGCAGGTAGACCGCCTGCAAGGCCGAAGGCTCGGCGCCGGCGTTGGAACCGCGCCAGGCATCGTAATAAGCGTCCTTCAGGCGTGGCGCGAACGCAGTGATCAACTGCGGTTGCAGGTCGGCGCCGCGGGCGAAGGCCTGGCCCAGGTCGCGGCGCAGGCGCAGGCGGTTGGCGGCCTGCACTTGCGGCGGCAGCAGCAATGCATCGACCGCGCCGTCCGGCGTCGAGATGACGGGCCCGTTGTCGGGCAGCTCGAGTTCCTTGAGCGCATCGCCGAACTTGCCGATCGCATCGCGCGCATCGCCTTCCACGCCGCTCTGCAATTGCTCGGCCCATTCGGATAGCGGCCAGGCTTCCGCTCCCAGGTACAGGCCATCGCGCAGCCGGGTGACGTTGCGCAGCCCGCGCTCGTCGCCCTGGCCGTTGTCCTGCAGCTTCTGCAGTTCGACCACTAGTTGCTGCAGCATTGGCAACGCCTGCGGCACCAGGGTGCCCAACGGCTGAAGTTGCAAGGTGCTGCGCTGGGCCTCGAAATCGATCTCGACCGCCAGCACCCGGCGCGCCTGGTAACGCATCGCGCCACTGGCAAATTCGAACAACAGCAGGTCGCCGGCCTTGGCCTGGCTATCCACGCCGGCCACGTACACCACGTTCAAGCTTGGCAGGCTGTCGGCGTCGATCCGCTGCGGGCGTTGGCGACGGATGCCGAGATCGTTCCATTCGCGCCGCGCTTGCAGCGGCTCGTCGGTTTCGAACATCTGCGGCAGTTCGTCGGGCCCGGGGATCGACTGCGCGCGCGTGCCGATCGGCACCTCGACCGGCTCGGCCTGGTGCTCGTCCACGTTATAGGCCAGGTGCACACTGGCCGAGACCCCGGCGCGTGGCTGGTAGCCGACCAGGCTCGCCAGTTCCACCAGCGAGCGCCGCTGCACCGCGGTGCGCAGGTAGCCTTCGTTGGCGATGCGCTCCTGGTAGAAGGTCAGCACATCGCCGACGCAAGCCCAGGCATCGAGCAGCGCCAGCGCCGGATCGGCCGGGTCGCGCGTGCTCAATGCCTGCAAGGGTCGATGCGATTGCAAGGTCTGGCCATCGGCGCCGGGCGCCCACACTTCGACCGAGGGCAAGCGCGCCTTCATGCTGGCCAGGAAACGGCCGTGCGTGCCGACGCGATAGGACAGGGCCGGCAACGCGGGCCGCGGCGCGATCTCGACCGGCGTCATCGTCGCCACGCCTTCGCAGCAACCGCAGTGGGCGCCACCACAGTGGCAATCGTGGGTGCTCATCTTCCACCTCCAACACTGATCGACAGACGTCCGTGTTCGGGTTGCGCCGGGTCGCCGTCGAGCCGTGCGATTTCATTGCGCCGTAGCGCCAGCACGCCCTCGTCGAGCTCATGGTTCGGACCTTCATACAGGCGCTGCAGGCGGGTGACCTGCGCGCACTCCACGCCCGCTACCGACATCGCCTCGGCCACCAGCGCACTGATGCGCACGCCTTGTCCGAACTGCAGGCGGTCGGGATGGAAATAACCGGGCTGGCCGTCGCGGCGGCAGCCGCCGCTGAAACGATCCAGCAGGGCGGCCTTGATCGCGCCGCGCTCATGGCCAGGCAACGCGCAGACCTGCATTTCGAGGTCCAGCGGCACGTAGATGGCGGTCTCCACGTGCAGGTCGTGGCCCATGCGCCGCACCCGTTCCAGCGCGGCCTGCACCTGCGACAGCAGCGCGGCGTCCGCCGGCACTTGACCGCGCGGATCGAGCGCGACGTCAGCCTCGTACCAGCTGCCGGTCCAGACCAACTCGGCGGCGGCGCGTTGCAGGCGGCGGTCGCGCTCGGCGATGCGGGCGTAGTCGTCGGCGACGATGGCGCGCTGCAGATCGGTGCGGAATGCCGACGGCGCCAGTAGCCGCGCCTGCGCCAGCGGCTCGGGATCGATGCCGCCGCGCGCCGGCAACGGATTGCCCAGGCGCAGGTCGATGCCACTCAAGCGCTGCCTCCGCACATGCAGGCGGTTGATGCTGCCGGCGCCGACATTGCCGGCGCTGCCGTTGCCGACGCGATAACGCGCCTGCATTGCCCCGCCGGCGCGCGGGCGCTGGCCCAGGCGCCCGTCGCCAAAGCGCAGGCGGGCGCGGCCGTCGTTGTCGATCTCGGCAACCACGTGGCGGTCATCGCCGTGGCTGCCGAGCAGGTCGAACGTCGGCGCCCAGCTGGCCGCATCGCTATCGATCACGCGCAATGCCGGCAATGCATCGCGCGGATCGGCATCGATGCAGGCGCTGGCGGCAGTGGCGGCGACCGGCGCGGCATGGCGATGGGTGAGAGGCGATTGCGCCAGGCGCCAGTTCACCCGCGCGGCGACGGCCTGCGCTTGCGCCGGCTGGCCTTCGCATTCGCAGTCCGGCGGTACCGTCGCTTCGGGCACCGTGCCCAAATCCTCGGGCCCGGTGCTGCGGCCGTGGTCCACCAGCACGACATTGGCGAAAGCCATCGATACATCGCGCAAGCGCACGCAACCCGGCGCCGGGCCCAGCGCGGACAGGCATAGCGGGAACGGCAGGGCGTCGTCGGCATGCCACTGGATTTCCAGCAGCGGTGTCGGCCGCGGATCATTGGCGCTGCCGGTGAATAAGCCGTCCTCCGTCGCCGTCACGCGCACCAGCCGCACCGGCCAGATGCGCTGCGGATCGGCGTCGGCGGCGATGCCGCTGCGTGCGCCGATCACTTCGCGCAGGATCAGCACGTCGCCCGGCTGCAGGGCGAGCGCGCGGGCCTCGCCCTCATTACCGGCCCACGCATCGCGCAGCACCGCGGTGGTAGCGCCGCGCGGCAGGCAACAGTCGTCGCGGCCCCAATCGTAGAAGCCGATGCGGTTATGCGCGGCACGCAGTCGCAGCGCGCCCTCGGCCACCGGCTCGAACACCGCCAGCGCCGGCGCCACCAGTGTCGCCATGCGCTCGTCGTCCAGCACGGTCGGCAGCGGCGCATCGGCGGCGATGCCGCTGAGGAAGGCGAGGGCGGCGGCGTCCAGGTCGAGGTCGCTATCGGTTTCCAGCGCGACCCAGGCGCGGGCGTTGCAGCCTTCGTGCAGGCGATAGTCGACCAGGCGGGCGTGGCGGCGCACCGAGATGCGCTGGCGCGCAGTGCCAAGGTAGGCCTCGGTGGCGACCGCATCCTGGTAGTAACTGAGGTAGTCGCCGGCGTAGGCCAGCAGCTCCACCAGGGTGACGCCGAGGTCGGGCACGTAGCGCGGCTGCCAGGCCGGCGAGATCAGCGCCAGGCGATCCTCGATCAGGCGCTTGAAGCTGGCGTAGTCCTTGACCAGGTAGGGCAGCGAGGGCTCGGCCGGCGCGGGCTCGACGCAGGCGGGCACGCTGGCGCAGTCGAGGTCGGCCGGACAGCCGACCTTGAACGAGAACGCGACGCTGGCGTACATCGGGTCGAGGCCGGCCACGCCTTGCAAGTGCAGCCGATAGGAGCCGTGGTCGCCGCGCCGGTCCAGCCGCACGACCAGCCAATCGTCGCGGTCATCGCCTTCGCCAATATGCGGGTCGATGTCGACGATGGCCGGTGCACAGTGGCCGCGGCCGCCCTCCAGCCGCAAGTAGTGCACCAGGCCGGGGCCATCGGCGCGCAGTTCCGGCGGCAGTTTGCCGAGGAAAGTGACGTAGAGCGAAAGCTGGTCGTCGGAGACTTCGACGAAATCCAGCCCGACCCGTCCCTGGAAGGCGCGGACGGCCTGGCGGCGCGGGTCGGTGAGGCAGGAAAGGCGCATGGCATGGCTCCTGGTCGCGGCCCTAGAGGTCGTGTTCGAAATCGGCGACGGCTTCTTCGCCGGTGCGCAGCACGCGGTAGGCCACGTGCACGCGCAGGGCGGCGTCGTCGGCGCTGACCTGCAAGGCGCGCAGTTCCACCACTTCCTGCAGCCAGCGCTGCAACGCCGCCTGCAAGGTGAACTGGACCGTGGCTGCCAGTTCCGGACTGTTGCCGGCGAAAACCAACTGCAAAAGGCCGCTGCCGAAGTCCGGGCGATTGACGCGCTCGCCGGCCTGGGTGAACACCAATTGCTCGATCAGGTCGCGCACGTGGCCATCGAGGCCGACCTCGGCGCTGCGGCCGCGGCCGTCGACATGGAAGGGGAAGTCGAGATGCATGTGCGTGCTCCTGGCGGTCACAGCGCGCTGACGCGCGCCTGCATCGCGCCGACGATCGGCGCGCCCTGGGGAATCTGTTCGGCGCTCTGGCAGATGCCTGGCCCCGGCCCCGGCGCTGGGGCCAGCATCACCGGCAGGCCCATCACCTTGACCCGCGTACTTGGCATCGACCAACGCACGGTCACGCACGGCTGCGGCTTGCTCGGCGGCACGGTGAACGGGCACCCGAGCACGGCAATGGTCGGCGCGCCCGGCGGCATCACCGCCACCGGTTGGCCGCTGACCAGCACCCGGGCCTGGCCGGGCACGATCTTGGCCTGGCCGGCGGCGTGCTGGCAGGTCATGGCGGCATTGGCATGGAGCAGGAAACCAGGCATGGCGGCATCTCGTGTGAAGGGGGGGCTAGGTGATGGTCATCGCGACTTTGTTGAAGGTGATCGCCGGGCCGACGAGGTAGATCGACGCGCCCTTGCCGTTGTCGATGTAGATGCCGCTGTCGTTGACCACCAACATCGCGCCGGTGGTGCTCTTGAGCACGATGCCGCCGGTGAGCGGGGTCGGCGGCATGTCGCTGACCATCACCATGTTCTGCAACAGCGTCTGGATGACGATGTTGGGATCGGCCGGGTTGCCGAGCTTGGCCATCGCCGGCGCATCGCTGGGCAGGTCGAAGCGGCAGCCCAGCCACACCGGCTTGTTGGCATTGCCGTGCTCGAACATCACCCACACCCCGGTGCCCGGCGGCGGTACTGCGTAGATGCCCATGCCCGGGCCGGGCGGGCCGGACAACGGCGTGCAGGGCTCGGCCCAGGTGGTGGGCACGAACGAGGCGACATCGGCGATGGACAACAGCAGGCGGCCGCGAAAATAAGGATCGGCGTTGCTGGTGACGGTGCCGCGGTAGATGCCGGGAAACTGTCCGTTGCGTTGCGACTGGCTCATACCGGCACCTTCGGGGTCAGCGAGATCAGGCCGTCGCGGCTGAGCTGGAAGCTCTGCTTGTATTCGCCGCGCTTGAGTTTGTGGGTGACGCTATCGACGTAGTACAGGCCGTCGTAGGCCATGCTGGCGCCGCGCACGCCGACCATCATTCGCGAGCGCAGGACGTGGCCGTAGCGCAGCACATCGAGCGAACCGGTCGCGGTAATGGCGTTGGTCGAGCCCTTGAGCAGGCGGCCCAGCACTTTCTTGGCGGTGGACAGGGTGTCCTCGCCGCCGGCCTCGCGGAACATCGCCAGGCGCAGTGGCGCGATCGGGCGCGCACCCAGCGGCGGCTGAAAGATGCTGACCGCCGGGATCGGCAACGGGATCGGCACCCGCCCGGTGGCCGGGTCGTAGACGGTGACCAACATGTTCTCCTTGGCCAGGCCATCGAGCGAGAAGCTCAGCGACTCGACATTGGTGTGCGCATCCATGTTCACGTTGAGCGCCGGCTGCGGCACCGGCAGGCGGATGTCCGGCCCCAGGTAGGCAATGCTCTGGCCCGGCAACGGGCCCGGCTCGACGTAGAAGACGAAGCCGTTGTCGGCGGCAATGCGGCGCAAATGGGTGAGGTCGGTACCGTTCTGCGACTCGATGCGCTCGGTCATGATCGGCTGGGTCGGGATGAAACTCGGGATCACCACCGGCACCACGCCGAGCGCGGCGTACTTGGCCAGCACCGCATAGGCCTGCACGGTGTCGGACATGTTGGGGTAGGGCAGCGCCAGTTCGATCAGGTCCATCGCCGCGCTGAGGTCGTCGCCGGTAATGGTCAGGGTCGACTGGCCCGGGTCGTTGCTCGGCGCCAGGTCCTGCCGCGTCACCATGCCGTCCATCAATACGTGCGGCATGCCGCCGAGGGTAACCATCACGATCACCCGCGTCAGCAGCGGATCGAAGTAGCCGGCCGGCAGCAGCGTGGTCAGCAGCGAGGAGTTCTTGCCGACCGCGAAGGTCAGCTGGAAGCCGGCGCGGTCGCGGCCGCTGGTCACCTCCACGCTCTGCAGGGCTTCGACCACCGCGCGCGGCGCCGGCACCGGCACCGCCGGTCCGATCATCAACGTCAGGTGGACGCCCTGCAGCATGGCTTACTCCCGCGCCGGCGGCGGCACGCCGTCGGGCAGGGTGATGCGCACGAGCTCGCCGACTTCATCGGTGAGTTCGTCCGGGTGCATCACGCCGTTGGCGTCGCACAGGCGCCAGAACGCCTCGGCATCGCCGAGCTCGCGCGCGGCAACATGGTCGGGCCGTTCGCCTTCGACCACCGCGTGTTCGCGCAGCACGGTGAAGCCTTCCAGCGCCGGCAGGAAGCGGCGCTGCAGGTACGGTACGACAGTGCCGTCGGGCAACGTCAGCGTGGTCAGTGCCAGGTTGTGGTAACGGCTGGTCGGGGGGAAGTCGTAGTTGGCCATGGCGTGGTCCTCAATGAATCCCGGAAATGCCGAGCGCGCGGAAGTCGCCCTGGCCGGCCTGCGCGGCCAGCCGTTCGCGTGCCTGCAGGTAACCCATGAACAGGCCGCCGCCGCGGCTGTCGAAACCGAGGTCGTCGATGTTGAGCACGCGCAGGCCGAGCGTGACCTTGGCGCGGATCGGGTTGAGCTGGGTGTCGAAGGCTTCCTCGGTGATGCTCAGCTCGGTCACCCGCACTGGCACGATCCGCTGCGGGCCGAACACGAACACCGCCAGCGGCGCCATCGCCGGCGCGATTTCCAGCGAGCCGGTGGAGGCGACCGCGTCGGCGCTGCGCAACTCCGCACTGGTGGGCTGCACCAGCGCTTCGAGCGCAGCCAGTTGCGGATGCAGGCCGAGCAGCACGTTGGGACCGCGCCCGCTCTCCAGTGCATCGGTGGCGTCGATTTCCGCTTCCAGCTTGATCGTCTCCACCGCCGGGCCTTTCAGTCGCAGTGCTTCGCTGCGGTCGCCCTGGTCGGCGCCGACGCCGCGCACCTGCAGGGTGCGGCTGAGGGTGTCGGGGTTGTACTGCAGCGCGACGATGCGCAGCACATTGCCGGCCAGCGGGTCCAGCAGGGCCAGTCCACCTTTCACCAGCTTGGGCGTGCGCGTATAGCCGCTCATGTCGATCTCACTCTTCGTAGCTCTCGGCCACGCCGCGCAGGTAGCCGGGTTGGCGGCGGTCCAGGGCGGCGGTGGCCATGCTCAGCGGGCACTCTTCCGAGCCGTCTTCCATGCGCACGATCGGCAGGCGGTAATAAACGTTGTCCGGATCGTCCAGGTCGATGTCCCACGACGCCTCACCCAGTGCCAGCACCATCACCAGGCCAATGTGGCGCGCGACCGCGTCGAGCACGGCGCGGTGCTCCAGCGCCAGCGCCGCATCGGGGCTGCCGAAGCGTCCGAGCAGGAACGCTTCGACCGCATCCAGCGAGGCGAGGTCGCGGCCGGGATCGGCGCGCATCATCGAATAGAGCTCATCGCGCACTTCGACATCGCTCGCCAGCCAAATCTGGAAGTCCTCGCGCGAATGGAATTTGAAGGCGTGGAAGGGGTCGGCCATGTCGGCATGCTCCGGAAGGGAATAAGGGGTCATCGTTTAGGCAGGTTGCGGCTGACGAAGGTGCTGTTGCCCTTGCCGTCGGAGGTGCGCCGCTCGACCAGGATGCCATTGTCCAGAAGCAGCTTGAGCAAGGGTCCGCTGGGCTCGGTATCGATCAGCATCCACTTGATCTTCCAGCCGCGCTTGACCAGCTTGGCGTCGCGCATCACTTCCGAGACGATGTCTTCGGTGGCGTAGATCGTGCCGGTCTCGTACGCCTTGACCTCGATGCCGATCTTCTTCTTGACGTCGGCGATGTCGAGCCGGCGCACCTCGTCCTTGCCGGTCTTGACCGTCTGCTCGGTCTTGCCCATGCCGATGCGCTCATGCTCGGCGGCGACGATGATGTTGGCCTTGTTGGCGCGATCGACGTTGGCGTCATAGACATTGGACCAGCTGTCGTAGGGCAGGTCGCCGCCGATCAGCTCGTACATTTCGCGACGGATCGCCTTGTGCCGCTTGCTGCCGACCTCCTGGCCGCGCAGCTTGGTCTCAAGTTCCGCGTATTGGCGCTGCTTGGCCTTGGACAGGCCCTTGGCGGCGACGAAGCCGGCGCCATCACCGGCGAACTCGGTGCCGAGGTCGAGCGTGCGCAGGTGCTGGTCGAGCTGCACCTGCAGGCTTTCCAGTTCGGCCATCGCCTGCGCCGCGGCTTCCGGGCCGAGCGTGCGCATGTGCTCCATCTGCTGCTTGATCGCCTTCGGCAGCTTCTGCACTTCCAGGCTGGCTTCGTACGAGGCGCGGTGTTCGGGCTTGATCGCATCGATGCCGATCAGCCGCGCGATGTCGGCGATGGCCAGCTTCACCCGGCCGGAAAAGCCCTGGTACTTCTGCATTGCGCGCACGGTATCGGCGTGCATGCCGACCGATTCGGGACGTGCATCCGGGCTGCAGCGGATGCGGATCTCGGTGATCAGCCCTGTCTTTTCGTTGAAGTCGTAATCGACGCGGACGTCGTTGCCTTCGAGCGTGTCGTCGATGCTGGCGAGCTTGCGCATTTCCGGCGGCAACTCGCGCGCCATCTCCTCCAGCGTGGCGCGGCGCTCTGCCGCCGGTGCGGTGCCGGGTCCGGCTTGTTCGGGATGCGCGGCCGCTTCCTTGTCGGCCTTGGCGCGAGCTTCGTCGTCGGCGCTGCTGGATTTTTCCTTGATCGCCGGCGGCTCGCCCACTTGCGGTTCAGCGGGCGCGCGTTCCAGCGGACTCTTGGCGGTGGCTTCGCCCGGCGCCGGCGTGCGTTCGGCGGGCAGGCTTTCCTTGGCGCCCGCGCCCTTGGCTTCTGGTTTCGCCGGGCCCTGCGCGTCCTTGGCCGCCTGCTTGGCCTTCATCACGTTGCCGGCGATGAACATGCCGTTGTTCTGCACCGCCGAGCCGATCGCCTGCGCCCGCGCGCGGCGTGCGGCGGCATGGGTCATCGCGCCGCTGCTTTCCTGGGCGGCGATGTCGACCATCTGGTCGAGGAAGCTCAGGTTGCCCCAGATCAGGCCGCCGTAGTTCAGCGCTTCGTTGGCGATTTCCACGCCCTTGGCGATGCGCTCGGCGGCCTTCAGGGCATCGGTGGCAGCGGTGATCTGCGCCTGGGTGAATTTGCCGTCCTGGACGATCGCGAAGACCTTCTCGAACTTCTGCACCCGTAGCCCGGCGCCGAGCTGGCCCATGGCACCGACGCCGCCGAGTACGCCGAGCACATCGCTCACGGTCTGCGCATCCAGGTACAGGCGCCCGGCCTGCCAGCGCTGGATCAGCCGCGCCGCGGCCACGCCAGCACCGATCACCGCACCGGCGGTGCCGGCCGAGGCCACGAACAACCCGACCGCGGCCAGCGTCATCACCAGGTCGTCCAGCCGCTTCTCGGCCAGCGCCCAGTTGGCCGGCGCGCTTTCCACGTACATGGTTTCCGGCGCGCCTGATTCCAGGCCGAGGTTGCCGGTACGCACGCCGATCTTGCCGCGGCCGTAGGACGCGTGGCCGCCGAACTTGGTCAGGGCAGAGCGCAATGCTTCGCTGGGCGTGCCGCCCATGCCGATATACGCGTCGCCATCGCGATTGGTGACATCGCTGACCAGCCAGCGATGGCGGTCGCCGTTCTTGGCCATCGGCCCAGCCGAGAGCAGCATCGGGTACTGCTCGCCGGTGACCTCGGAGATGAGCGTGGCGTTCACCCGGCGCATCGGCTGCAGGTCGGTGGCGCCCCCGGTGCGTTCGGCCTCATGGCGCTGGTAGCGCTTGATCTGGTCCTGTACCAGTTCCAGATCGCGCTCGCGGCCGTAGTCCGACAGGTTGGGCGCCTCCTTCTTGAAGTCGTCCAGTTCTTTCTGTTTCTCGGCCTCGCTCTTGCGCAATACATCCAGCGCCGAGCCTTCGAAGCGCAACCGCGCCTGCGCCAGCAACTCGCGCAGGTACTTGCCCTTGGCGACCTCGCCAGCCGCGTCGGCCAGCTTGATCTGCGCTTCCAGTTCGGCCAGCTGCGCGCTGGGCTCGTCCAGCGCTTCGTCCACCGCCTTTTCCATCGGCGCCACTTCGGTGATCTTGGCCGCCACCGAAGGCGGGCGGATGATCTGCTTGCCTTGGCGGTCCTCGTTGATCGCCGGCGTGGTGATCGCGCGTACCAGGTAGATGCCTTTCCTGGTGAAAGGGATCTCCTGCTGCGTGCGCGGGCCGGCGAACAGCTCGGCCACCCAGCTCAGTGCCGCGCCGATGGCCGTGGTCAACAGCGATACCGGCGCCAACTCCAGTGCCAGCCGGTTTGCGGCGGCATTGGACATGCGCTCGCCGACCGTGTCGCCTTGCGGGTTCAGGGTGCCGTGGGCGGCGCGAGCGTTGTCCTTGCGCCAGTCGCTGAAGGCGCGATTGAACTCGTGGTTGGCCCCGCCCATGCCGGTAACGTCCTTGCCGGCGCCTTTCTTCGCGTGTTGCAGTTGTGCGAGCCTTTCCTCATAGCTGGGGCCGCTGTCGTCGACCTTCTCGCCCTTCTGCTTGGCCTTGTCCTTGTTGGCCTGCTGCTCGGCGTACTGGGTGACGTCGAACGACTCCCAGCGGTAATGGATGGTTTCGCCGATCTGCGAGATCGCCTGCAAAGCGGTGTTGTTGTTGCCGTTGGCGCCCCAGTCGATGGTGGCCGAGTAAGTCGGGTTGGCATCGACCGGGACGAGCTTGGGCCCGGTCACGCTCACCGGCCACGGTGGCGCGTTCGCTGGTTGGCCATCGCCGCGGCCTTCGACCGGGCTGGCATACAGGCCGGCGCCGCCATTGCCTTGCTTGCTGCCGCCACCGCTGTTCTCGTAGGTCGGCACGAAGTAGATCACCAGCGGATTCGGGGTCGCGTTGACCCGCTGCCGGAACGCGCCGGCGTCCTGCAGGATCGCGGTCAGGTCCATGATCGGCAGGGTCTTGGGCGCCACCGCGCCGGTGCCGGCCTTCTTGGCCTCTTCGTCGGCCTGCTTCTTTTCCTCCGCACTGAGATCGCGCGAGACCACCGGGCTGGCGCTGGGCTCGATGTCGATGCTCTTGCCGCTGCGGTCCACGGTCACCGCGCGCATCGCGCTGCCGTAGTGCACGTAGATGCCGGGGGTGAACTTGAGCCCCTTGATGTCCTTGAAGGGCAACTTGCCGCCGACCGGCTTGCCGCTGTCGTCGTAGACCTTGAGGAACTTCGGGTGCAGGCCGACGAACACCATCTTGCGCAGTTCTTCGCCGCGGAAGTTGAGATGGTTGGCGCCCATATAGGCCGCCGCCGCATCCATGCCGGTGCTGTGGATCTGCAGCCGCGTCCAATCGGGATCGTCGGCCTTCTTCTTGTCGGCGGCGGGCTCCGGCGCCTTCGGCACAGCGGTCTTGCCGGCATTGGGCTTGCGCCGCAGTACTGGCGCGGCGCCGCGGTCCTGGGCCACGTGCGCCAGTTCGTGCGCGATCAGGCGCCGGCCCTCGGCCTGGCGTGGGGCGTAGCGACCCTGGTCGAAAGCGATATGCGGGCCGACGCTGTAGGCCTGTGCATCGAGCGCGCGCGCGGACTGCGCGGCAGCGGTGTCGTGGTGGACACGCACATGCGCCAGTGAGCTACCGGTTTGCGCTTCGAGATCCTCGCGCAGTGCCGGGTCAAGCGGATTGCCGGGGCTGTCGAGCGTGCGTGCCAGCGATACCGGCGCGGCGATGCGCGTGGGGCGGGCCGGCGTCGCCGGCTGCGCGGGCAGGCCCGGCGCGGCGCGTCCGGCGGCGTAAGCGTCGGCAAAGCGGTCGGCCTCGCGTTCGCGCGGGTCGTCGTGCTCGCCGATGGCCAATGTGGCGGCCGCGTGCGATGCCGAGGCGCAGGCGCTGCAGCTCGCTTCGCCCAGCGTGTGGTTGCCGCAGGCGCAGCGCGAGGCCACGCCTGCCGTGGGCACGGGCGTCAGGCAGGTGTCGCGCTGGCGCAGCGGCTCGCTCATGGCCGCAGGCATCCGAGCAACGAGTGGGCGACGGCGCGCGCGCCGTCGTCCGACGGCGTGGCGGGGCCCAGCCTCACGGGCGCGGCGGCCACGCGCTCCTGGGTGTTCGAACGCGGCGCCAGCGGCTGTTGCGCCAGCAGCTCGCCCAGCTGTCGCTCCAGCGCGGCGTGGAATTGCTGGCGTTGCCCAGGCCCCAGCGCGATGCCGTGCAGGACGATGCGGTCGATGTGCAGGTGCGTGCTCATGCCGGCACGCCCTCGGTCGCCGTGATGCCACGCGCGGCGTCGCGGAAGTCGGCCTCGTTCACCGGTCGGCCGAGCTTGCGCAGCTCGGCGCGCACCGCCGCCAGCATCCGCGGCATGTCCACCGCATCGTCGTCGGCCGCGGCGGCGAAGGCCGCATTGAGCGCGATCGAATGGATGTTGCCGCCGCTGAGGTTGAAGCGCGCCAAGCGCTCCCAATCCAGGTTACGGCGCGGCACCCCGGCCGGGAGCGCACCCTGCCAGATGCGGCTGCGTTCGGCCGGGCTGGGGAAGGGGAAGTTCAGCACGAAGCGCAGCCGCCGCAGGAACGCGTTGTCCAGCGATGCCTTCGTGTTGGTGGCGAGGATCGCCAGCCCAGAGAACGACTCCATGCGCTGCAGCAAGTAGTTGATTTCGATATTGGCGTAGCGGTCGTGGCTGTCCTTGACCTCGCTGCGCTTGCCGAACAAGGCATCGGCTTCGTCGAAGAACAGCAGCGCGCCGCCTTGCTCGGCGGCATCGAACAGCCGCCGCAGGTTCTTCTCGGTCTCGCCGATGTACTTGCTGACCACCGAAGACAGATCGATGCGGTACAGGTGCAGCTGCAGTTCGTTGGCGATCACTTCGGCGGCCATGGTCTTGCCGGTGCCGCTCTCGCCGGCAAACAGCGCGCTGATGCCCAGGCCGCGGTTCATGCGTTCGCCGTAGCCCCATTCGCGGTAGACGCGGTGGCGGCCGCGCGCCTGCGCGGCGATCTGCCGCAGCAGCGCGTGCGGCTCGTCGCCCAGCACCAGGTCATGCCAGTGCGCCTTGGCATCCAGGCGCTGTGCCAGCTGGTCCAGGCGTGCAGAGGAGAAATCGCGGCAGACGTCCCAGGCCGGCAGCACGCGCGTGCGTGCGAGGGCCGCGGCTTCGGCAATGCGGCCGAGGTCGAGGTTGAAGTGGCTCGACAGGCTCGCCGCCTCGACCTGGTTGTCTTCCTCGCTCAGCGCTTCGCGCCAGGCGTGGTATTGCTCGCTGGCGGTCGGCAATGGCGCCTGGACCTGGCAGCTTGCGACCTCCAGCGCCAACGGCGTATCGCGCAAGCCGACGAATACCAGGCCCAGCGGCAACCCCAGCAACGTAACCAGGGCGGCCAGTCGTTCGCCTTCGGCTTCGTCGGCTTCCACGTACAGGGCCAGCGGCAGCAACAGGCTTTCGCGGCGCCATAGCCGCGCCATCGTTTCCAACTCGCCACGCGCCATTGGCAGTGATTCGAACGCAACCCGGTACAAGCGTCGCGACAGCCCCGCGCAGACCTGGCTGGCAATCGCCAGGCGGCTGTGGCGGTCCTGGCCCAGCAGTTGCACCACCGGCGGCGCGTCGGCGGGTGCGTCCTCCAATGCGGCCAACACCTGCTCCACGCTCGCCTGCTGCAATGCCGATACCGGCCGCGCAAGCACCTCCGGGCCGACCCACGCGCCCAGGCGCACATCGGCTACGTTCAACCCTTTGACCGCATTGACGATGCGCTCGTCGGCGCGCAGCGAGGCGGCGGTAAGCGCGGTTGCGCCGGGCTGGCTGATCTCCAGCAGGCGCAGGTGGCGCAGTGGCCGGTGCGGCGACAAGGCGTCCCAACGGGCCTCGTCGAACAGGCGCAAGGCCAGTGCGAAAGTCGGCACCGCCACGCCGTTGTTGGCGGCGGCAATGGCGGTGGGTAGGGACGCATCGAGTTCGAGCGCCACGCACAGCCACAGGACATCGGTCTCGAAGCGGTCCAGGCCCAGCCGCCGCGCCAGCGCCAGCAGTGCCGGCGGCGCGTCGGCCTGCGCGGCGGCATCGCGGGCCGCGGTTGCGTCGGCAAGCGCCGCCGTTGCGTCGGGCGCCGGCAGGGCGGGGAGCTCGGCGGCACGGGCGCGCCAGCGTTGCCAGCTGCGTGCCGGCGCGGCGGCGTTGTCGGGCGGCGGCGTTGGCGCCAGCGCCTGCAGGCGCAGGTGCAGCCAGTCCAGCGACACTGCCAGATAGCGTTCGTTGGCCTGCGCGTAGGCGGCAAGGGTGTCCAGGCGGTTCATGCCAGTGCCACCGCTTGCTGCGGATCGAACTGCGGCGAGCCGTCGACCAGGGTCACCGGCAGGCTGTCCACGCCATCCACGCGCAGCGCCACCGGATGGACACCGGCGCCAGCCAGTGCGGCCGGCACGGTCACGCTGAGTGTGCTCGGCAAGGTTTCATCAGCGGGTGTTTCGACGCTGTCGGCCGGCAATTCCTGGCCACCGAACAGCACCCGCACGCCGGCCGCCTGCGCCGGCAGCAGGCGCGGCCGGCAAGCGATCGACAAGGCGACATCGACGTCGGCGGCCGCGTTCAAGGGTGTCACCGTCAGCCGCGGGGCGAGCATCCACGGCAGCGGCTCGCCGACCCGCGCGGGTTGGCCGGGCACCAGGGTGCGCAGGCGCAGCGTGTGCAGGCCGGGCGCCCATACCGACACCACGCCCGGCGCGTCGGCGGCCGGCAACTGCACCTGCCAGCGGCGTGGGCCATCGGCCTGCAGCGGCAGCGCCTGGCGCAATCCGGTCCGCGCATGTTCGAACACCAACTCGGTGTCGGCGCCGACGCCGTCGGCCTGCACCCGCAACAGGTCGCCGAGGCGCCCGGCGCTCAGGCCCGGCAGGCTGAGGTTGTCGATTGCGCGCAGGCGCGGCGGCATCGTCGCGAGCGCGCGCGGACCGCGATCGTCCGGGCCGCGCCGCAGCACCGGCAGCGCCGCGCGCACCGCCGCTTCGGATTGAATCAGCACCACCGAGACGTGGTACGACATCGACGCGCGAAAACGCGCCTGCGCCGCGGTCCACAACTTGGAAAGTTCTTCGGCGCTGAGGAACTGCGGGCTGATCTTCAGCCACTCGACCTGGTCGGCCAGGCTCTCGCCCGAGAACGCGCCGAACGGCGTGGCCGGTGGCGCCAGCACTTCGCGCAGGCGCGCGCGGTCGAGCATCGGGGTTTCGTGCAACGCCTGCATGCCGAGGCCTAGCAGGGCATCGCGTCCCAATTCCTGGTTGCCGAAGGCGGTGAGCAGATAGTGCAGGTCCAGCGCCAGCGGCGGATTGGCGGTGCGTTGGCCGGCGCCATCGCGTGCCGGCAGGCCGCAGTTGCGCCAGCCACTGTTGGCGCTGACCTGGTAGAGGAACAGGTTGATCTGGTTCGGCTCGTTGTCGCCGGTGATGACGCGGTCCAGCGGCATCGCGCTGACGCCGACGCTGCCGATGGCCGACAGGTCGAGTCCATCCAGATGGCGGTCGACCACGTCCTTCAGTGCGGCGGTGACGGCGGCAATGGCCAGGGCGTTGCTCATCGCGGGCCTCCATGGCGCTCGCGCAGATAGGCGTCGAGGCTCGGCACCTGAGGCGATTGAGCGCTGCGTGGGCGCGCGCGTTCCGGCGCCGGCGCCGTGGGCTGTGCGCGGATCTCGACGCTGCCGATGCTCACTTGCACCGGTGATGCGGCTGGCGCCGGCAGCCCGGCGCGACGGGCGGGATGGGCCACGGGCGCGGCGGCGCGTTGCGAGACCGCCAGGCGGGGGGGCAGCGGCAGGGTCTGCGCAGACGTGGCGGTTCCGGCGGTCGTCGTCGGCGCCGGGCGCGTGCGCCGTGGCGTGGGCGCATCGCTCGCCTCAGGCGCAATCCGCTTTCGGGGTGTGGCGACGGCCGGCAGCGTTGGCTCGGGCTGGGGACGGGCGCGGCGCGCGACCGGTGCCGTGCCGGCTTGCGGGCTCATTCTCGGCATCGGCGCGCTTGTTTGCGGCGGCGCGACTGGCAACGGGCGCAGGGCCGGCGGCGTCGGCAGCAGCAGCGAAGTTTGCGGCGCCACGGGCTTGGGCGCGGGTATTGCCACGCGCTCGCCGCGCGTCGCGCGCCGCGCGACGGGTTCGGCGACAACGTCGTGATGATGGATTTCGCGCGTATGCACGAGCCGTGGCGCGCTATCGGGCGACACCGGTGCTGGCGGAGCGGGCACGGCATCGTCAAGCGCCGCGGGCGGCGCTGCCTCGCGGCCTTCAAACAAGCTCGGCCGGCGCCGCCGCAACGGCGCTTGCGCGGCGCCATGCGTGCGTTCCACGAGCCGCTGCAGGAAGCCGCTCATGGTTGCACCAGGTCGAGATAGAAGCGCCGCCGCACCGGCGACAGTGCGAGGATGTCGCGCTCGCGCCAGCCGTAGGCGCGCGCCAACTGGTGCACTTCGGCGAGCAGGTCCTGGGCCCAGTCGTCGAACGACTCCCACAGGTACTGGCCGATGTCGAAAGCCGCGGCCCACGCGTTGGCGCACGCCGGGCAGGCGAGGGCGAGCCGCAAGTCGGCCAGCGGATCGTGCTCGGCCATCTGCGACTCGATCTGCGCCACCAGCGTGGCCGGCATTTCGCCGGCACTGGCGTCGCGTTCGCCCTGGCGTACCCGCAACACGCAGCGATGCAGCAGCGCCGCCACTGCCACCACCGCATCGGCTGAGTCATCGCGCAAGGCCATCACGTCTTCGCTGCTGGGCAGGCGGAACTCGACCGCCCAGTCCTGCGCCTGCAATTGCAGCGACGGAGCCGGCACCGGCAGCGGTGGCGCATGGCCATGGAACTGCGCGCACTCGAACTGCGACTCCAGGGTTTCGCCGCACGCTGGGCACTGGGTCAAGGTGTGCAACTGCGGGCCGAACAGCGCAGCCTGCAGCCGGAACAGCGCCGCGTCGCGCAGGCCCAGGCTCGCCACGCGCCAGGCTTGTGGCTCGGGCTGCGGCCACACCGCCTGCAGCAGGCCAACGGCGCGCGCATCGGCGGACGCGCCGTGGAGCTGCTCCCAGGCGTGCAGCAGCGCCTGCTGGAAACCGGCGTCGGCGAAAGCGGCTGGCATCGGCGTGCTCAGGCCGGCTCGGTGAAGCTCGGCTCGGCTGGTTCGACCACGTCCGGATCGCGCTCCCAGCCCTCGTTCTCAAGCTTGATGTGCTGGATCGCCACCGCATTGGCGTTGGCATCCAGGTCCGGCAGCGCCTGGTATTCGGAGACCCAGCAGCGGAACAGGCGATAAGCAATCGCCAACTGCCCGGCTTCGTTGTAGACCTCGATGATCAAGTCCTTGCGGAAGTCCTTCAGCGAGGTTTCCGAGCCCAGGCCGGCACCGAAGTTCCAGACCTTGTTGGCCCACTGCTCGAACTCCTTGTCGTGGGTGACGCCGCGCTCCAGCGTGATCGGCTCGGACTTGGTGCGCCCGGGCGACTTGCGGCTGATGCTGGGGTCGCCGCCTTCGCGGTGCTCGACCACTTCGGTGCTGCGCTTGAGCGCGCCCACCTTGCTGATGCCGGCCACGTACTTGTTGTCCCATTTGACGCGGAACTTGAAGTTCTTGTACGGATCGAAACGCTGTGCGTTGACGGTGAACTGGGCCATGGGAGTGCTCCGGTAAAGAGAGAGATCAGGTCTCGATCGCGCCGGCGATCTGCTGCAGCTTCAGCACCACGAACTCGGCCGGCTTGAGCGGCGCGAAACCGACCACGACGTTCACCACGCCCAGGTTGATGTCGTTCTGTGTGGTGGTGTCCTTGTCGCAGCGCACGAAGTAGGCGTCGCGGGGCGAGCTGCCCTGGAAGGCGCCCTGGCGAAACAGGTTGTGCATGAAGGCGCCGACGTTGAGCCGCACCTGCGCCCATAGCGGCTCATCGTTGGGTTCGAACACCACCCACTTGAGACCGCGGAACAAGCTTTCCTCGATGAACAGCGCGGTGCGCCGCACCGGGATGTACTTGTATTCGTCGGCCAGTTGGTCGGCACCGCGCAAGGTGCGGGCACCCCAGACCACGCGGCCGCTGGCCGGCATCGCGCGCAGGCAGTTGATGCCGCGCTGGTTGAGCTCGCCGTTCTCGGCATCGGTCAACGGCACCGAGAGTTGCGGCACGCCGACCAGCCCCGCGTCGAGGCCGGCCGGCGCCTTCCACACCCCGCGCTGGGTGTCGGTGCGGGCGAACACGCCAGCGACCGCGCCGCAGGCAGCGAAGGTTTCGATGGCGTTGGCGCGCAACAGGTTGGGCTGGCGCAGGCGCGGGAAGAACAACGCGGCATTGCGGCTGCGCGGATCGGCGAAAGTGTCCAGGCCATCGAGCGCATCGGCCTTGGTGTCCCAGGTGCTGGGCGAGTCGATGACATGGAAGGCACGGCGCTGTTCGCAGTACACGGTCGCCGCCGACAGCACGATTGGCTCGGCGTCGAAATTGACGCCATCGTTGCTGCGGTAGGGCGGGATACACAGCAGGTTGAACAGGTCGGCCTGCTCCAGCGCGTACAGGCCGCGCTTCTGCGCCAGGCCGAGTTCGGGCAGGAAATCGGCCGCGGCCAGGGCACCGCCGTCGCTGGCGCTGCGGTCGGCCTGGTCGTATTTGAGCTGCAGGGCGGCGCGTGCCTGGTCGAGGGTCTCTTTCGGCGTCGTGGTATCGGCGCCATCGCGCACTGCTTTGTCCAGCGCCAGCTTGGCCTCGGCGGCCGCGGCTTCGGCGGCGCTGACGTCATCGACGCCGGCACTGACGGTGGCCGGCAGCGCCCCCTGGACGCGGACCAGGTCGGACTCGGACAGTAGCACTCGGTCCACCCTGCGCGCACTCTCGACCACGGTCAGGTTGAGGTAGGTTTCGCTGGCGCCGCCGGGCGAGGCGTCGCGCACGCTGAGGTTGAAGACATCGCCGGTGCCGACGCCAAGGGCGGCCGCCACTTCGGCATTGCCCGACATCGCCACCTCGGCGCGCAGCTTGCCGCCCCAGCGGCCTTCGTTGGCTGCCTGCAGCGACAAGCCACCCGCCTGCAGCGGGGCGCGGGAGGGCGCGGCGGACTTGGCCGCGGCGGCCAGTGCCGAATCCTTGGTCGCGCCGGGCGCAGCCGAGGCTGCGGTGATCGCCTCGGCCACGGCCTTGGCCGCGGACAGCTCGGGCTCTTCGGCAAAGGTGGCCGCCTTGGTGCTGGCGTTGGCCACCACCGTGGCCAGGTCGGCACCGGTAGCGGCCGCTTCCCATACCGCCGCCGCGGCCGCTTCAGCCGCGGCGCGGTCGGCGTCGTCGGCATAGCTGGGATGGAACAACCGCACGATGACCGCCTGGCCACCGCCGTTGAGGAAGAAATCGCGAACCGCGTAGCCCAGCTGGCTGTCCAGCCAGAGCCCGCCGAAGCTGCGCTCGAAGTCGCCGAAGCTGTTGATGGTGACCGCTTCGTTCACCGGCCCACGCAATGCGCGGCCGAGGAAGGCGGTGATCGAAGTGGCCACACCGGTGATGGTGCGCACGCCGCTGGGAATCTCTTCGACGTAGACACCAGGGTAGGAAAGGGCAGCAGGCATTTCGGTTCTCCTTGCTCGCTCGGCGGCGCTGGATCAGGAAGGTTCGGAATCGCTCGTGGCCGGCGGCGGGCCCAGGGTGTAGAGGGCGGTGCCATCGGGCAGCTTTCGCACTTGCAGTTCGCCGCGTTCGGCCAGCACCTTCAGCACCGCCTCGATGCGTCCGTGCTCGCGCTCGTAGCGCTGCTGCGGCAACCACCAGCGGGTGATGCCCAGCAACGTGTCGGCGGCCTGCGGATGCCTTCGCAGGTACGACAGCACGGCATCGGCGACTTCCGGGTCCGGCGCATCCTCGGGCGGCTGGCTGGCGCTCATGCAGGGGCTTTCCGCTGTGCTTGCGGGAGAGATCGCAACAACCGTGCCAGCAAATGCGCGTGGCGCGCCTGCAAGTAAAAGTGCTTGAAAAGAAGGGGGTTCTGCGATTGCTGCCGAAGCGGTGCCGGAGTCCGATCCCGGCCGTGCCGGGGGTTTGCGCACCCGGCGCGCGCGCTACCGGGTGCGGCCAGACCCGGCGCGACTCAGTCGCCGTGCACGCGCTGGATGCCGTGGCGCTTGAGCAGCTTGCCGAGGTGGCGACGCTCGGTGTGCGCCAGGTTGGCGGCGTGGCTGACGTTGTAGTCGGTACGGGCCATCAGCTGGGTCAGGTAGACCTGTTCGAAACGCTCGATCGCGTGCTGCTTGGCATCAGCGAAGGACAGCACGCTTTCTTCGGCAGGCAGTGGCTTACCGACCGGACGCCGGGCCGCCGTGGTCTGCCAGATCTCCGGGGCCGCCATCGCCAGTTCCTCCAGGCCGATGTCGCCTTCGGGAGCGTGCACGCAGGCGCGCAGGATTACGTTCTCAAGCTCTCGCACATTGCCCGGCCAGCTGTGGTGCGCGAGGGCGCGCAGCGCGTCCGCTTGCCAGCGACTGGCCGGCAGGCCATTGCGGGCGACGGTCTCGGCGAGCAGATGTTGCGCGAGCAGTTGCAGGTCGCCGCCGCGTTCGCGCAAGGGCGGCAGGGTCAGCTGCAGCGAGCTGAGGCGGTAATAAAGGTCGCGGCGGAAGCGGCCTTGCTCGATCGCGCCCAGCAGCGCGCAATTGGTCGCCGCCAACACCCGCACGTCGGCCACCCGCACCGGGCGCTCGCCGACCACGCGAAACTCACCGCTCTGCAGGAAGCGCAGCAACGTGGTCTGGGCGCGCGTGGACAGCGAATCGACCTCGTCCAGGAACAAGGTGCCGCCGCGCGCGTATTCGACCAGTCCCTGTTCGCTGCTGCGGGCGTCGGTGAAGGCACCACGACGATGGCCGAATAGCTCGGCCTCGAGCAAGGCATCGGGCAGGGCGCCGCAATTGACCGGCACGAAAGGTTTATCGCGGCGCGCACTGGCGTAGTGCAGCTCGCGCGCGACCAGCTCCTTGCCGGTGCCGGTCTCGCCCTCGATCAGGACCGAGGCATCGCAGTGGGCGTAACGCTGGATCAGGGATTTCAGGCGGCGCATCGCGTCGGCGTCGCCGATCATCGACGACATCGCCGCAGGGTCTTGATCGGGGGGGTGCATGGCAAGCTCCGTCTGTGAATTGCTCCATGGGTGCGGCCGGGTCGCGCGGGTCGGACGGTGCCAACCCGCCATTGCGACTGCGACTCCTGGAGCAACGTCAAAGCGGGCGCGAATCCGGCCAGGGCCAAAGTGAACCAGGCCAGGGCGCGGATGACTGGTACAGCTTCGGCGACAGCCGCGCGCTCGCACGGCCTATACAGGCCGGTTCCTAGACTGCGCCGCCCCCACCTGCGAGTTGCCCATGGTCGCTTCGTCTTCGGCGTTACTCGATGCCATCGTCGTCGGAGGCAGCTATGCCGGCATGTCGGCGGCGCTGCAATTGGCGCGGGCGCGCCGCAGCGTCGCGGTGATCGATACCGGGGCTCCGCGCAACGGTGCCGCCAGCCGCGCCCATGGCTTCCTCGGCCACGATGGCCAACCACCGGCGCAGATCGCCGAACAGGGGCGCGCCGGGCTGTTGGCCTATCCGACGGTGGCCTGGCATGAGGATGAAGCGCTCACCGCCAGTGCCGTGACCGAAGGCTTCCGCATCGACTGCGCGTCCGGCGAGTCCTACCTGGCGCGGCGGCTGATCCTGGCCCACGGCGTGCGCGATGTGCTGCCAGCGATCGACGGTGTGGCCGAGCGTTGGGGCCACAGCGTGTTCCATTGCCCGTACTGCCACGGCTACGAACTGGCCGGCGGGCGCATCGGCGTGATCGCCTGTTCGCGCGAAGGCGCCAGCCACCAGGCCTTGCTGCTGTCCGACTGGGGACCGGTGACGCTGTTCTGCCATCAGGACGAGCCGGGCCTGGCGCCGGATCTGGCACGGCGGCTGCTGCAGCGCGGGGTCGAGATCGAGCGCAGCGCGGTACAGCGCATCGATGGCCGCGCCACGGTGGTGCTCGCCGATGGCCGGCGCCGCGAAATGGATGCCTTGTTTGTTACCCCGAAGAACGAACTGACCGTGCCTCTGGCCGCGCAACTGGGCTGCGAGCAGGAAGACGGCGGCTGCATCACCACCGACTCCGCCAAGCAGACCACCGTGGACGGCGTGTTCGCCTGCGGCGATGCGGCGCGCATGACCGGCAACATCGCCCTGGCGGTAGGCGAGGGGGCGCTGGCCGGGGTGGCGGCGCATCAATCGTTGCTGGGGCTGTTGGAGCGCTGAGCCGGGGCGAGCCCGCTCAGGCCACGACCAGCACGATGATGGTGCCCCAGGTGGTCAGCAGTACATGGGCAATGGCGACCGCGCCGGAGTAGCCGATCACCGCGATCGAACTGCCGGATTTCTCCTGCAGCGCGGCCAGTGCAGCGGTAAAGGTTTGCGCCCCGGAGATGGCACCCAGCAGCAGGACCGGCGGAATCTTCAGCACGCGGCTGCCGAACCACAGGCCGGCGAGCAGCGGCGCCATCGTCACCAGCAGCCCGCCGAAGAACAAACCGGCACCGGACTGCCGCACCGCTTCGAGGAAGTGCGGGCCGGCGCCGAGGCCGACCATCGCCACGAAAGCGGCCAGGCCATAGGCCTGCATCAGCTTCACCGCGCTGTCGGGCACGCGACCGAACAACGGCCGCCGGGCGCGAATGTGGCCGGCGAGGATCCCGCCCAGCAATGCGCCGACGCTGGTGCCGATGCTCACCGTGACATTGCCCAACGGCACGACCGCGACGATGCCGAACAAGGCGCCCAGGAAGATCGCCGCCCCGACCACCACGAAGTCGGTGACGTCGGTGGCGTGGACGATCTCGCCGAACTCGGCGGCCGCGCGCTCCACCGCCGGCTCCGGCCCCACCAGCAGCAGCACATCGCCACGCTCGATGGTGGACTGCGTGCCGATCGGCATCTGCTGGCCGTTGCGCAGGATCTGGCGCAGGAACACCGCGCGCACCGCGTCGGCGCGGGCGATCTCTTCCAGGGTCTTGCCGGCCCAGCCGGGCTTGCGGATGAACACGTGGTGCGCGGCCATGGCGATGTCGAGCAAGGCCGGGTCGTCGACCTCCTCGGCGCGCTCGCCGAGCATGTCCACCAGGGTAGGGCGGCGACCGCCCACCGCGAGGAGGTCACCCGCCCGCAGCACGGTGTCCGGAAGTGGCTCAATGAGCGTATCGCCGCGGCGTATCCGGTACACGAACAGGCGCTCGCCCTCGAGCTGGCCTTCCGCCTGCGCGACCGTCTTGTCGGCGATCGCCGCACCCGGCGCAATCCGATAAGCGCGCGTCTCGAATGGCTGCCACGCCGAGGCCACGCCAATGCGCCGGCGTTCGATGCCATAGCGCGCTTCCAGCGCCAGCGCCTCTTCTACCAGGTTGCTGCGCAGCAGGCGCGGGCCGATCACCGTGCAGGTGAAGATCACCCCGAGCGCACCGGTCAGATAGCACAGGGCGTCGGCCACGCCGATGTGCGCCTGGTAGCGGGCCTTGAGTGCCTCGTCGATCGGCATGCGCGCGATCGCCTCGCTGGCGGTGCCCATGGCCGGTGACTCGGTCAGCGCTCCGGACAACATGCCGGCGGCCAGCCCGGGATCGAGCCGCAACCACAGCGCAACCGGGATGGCCACGGCCAGGCCGACCACCGGCATGAACACCGCCAGCACCGCGTAGCGCCAGCCATCGCCCTTCATCGCCGACGCAAAGCGCGGCCCGACCTCGTAGCCGATGCCGAACAGGAACAGCAGGAATACCAGCGACTTGGCCGTGGCCGAGACCGGCACTTCGAACGCCCACCCCAGCAACATGCCGGCCAGCAGCGATCCGGTCACGCCGCCGAGGACGAAGCCGCGGATGCGGATGGCGCCGAGCCAATAGCCCAGCGCCAGCGCCAGGTAGATCGCCAGTTCCGGATACCGCGAGAGGATGCCAGCCAGCCAGGCCATACGGCCCCCTCACAAACTGGGCGGGTCGTAGAACACCATGACGCGCAGGTCGTCGAGATCGCTGCGTTGCGGATCTTTCTGTTCCACGTGCGCATAGCGCAGCCGCAGCATCAGGCCCTTGAACCTGCCCTCCGGGACCGCCCACTGCACGTTGAAGTCGTATTCGTCCTTGGCGAAGTCGCCCGGCGCATCCGGGTCCGAACCATCGACATAGAGCGCGTAGACACTGGCGCCCTTGACCGCCTGGAAAGCGTACGACGCGCGCAACAACCAGGCGCCTTCGCCATCGCGGTTGAAATCCTCTACCTGCACGCTGGTATAGCCCGGGTAGCCGCTCCAGGGGTTCTGCATGTTGCTGTCGCCACCGGCGCGGGTGTAGGCGGTAGTGAACAATGCCCCCTTGTAGGCGAGTTCGGCCTTGCCGCCCCATTGCTGGGAGGAGAAGTCGGCCCCGCGCAGCAGGTCGTCGCCGGCGCTGCCCTGGTCGGTGTACTGCAACCCGAGCTGGAGTTTCAGCGCCTCGCCCAGCGGGATGGCGTACTTGGCCTCGGTGTAGAAGATGTCGATGATGTCGTTGCTGTGGTAGCCGATCGCGCCCAGCGAGAGATTGCCGGACTTGTAGTTGGCGCCCACGCTGTACACGCCGCGCTTGATCCCGGCGGGGGCGCCGGCATCGGTCGCCATCGAGACGAACTCGTCGGAATTGCGTTCCTTGATCTGGTCGAAATAGCCGCCGCCCACGCGCCACTGCGGTGCGCCGTCGTCGCCGCCGTACAGGCCCTGTACGGTGATCGCCTGGAAGGTATTGGGGGTCATCCGCGCGTCGTTGCGGTTGATGTAGGGCGTGTCGATGCCGAAGCGGCCCAGGCTCAGCCGCGTGTCCTGGTTGAGCAGGAATTCGCCGTAGACCTCGCCCAACACGGTGTAGCCCTCCTGGCCCGGCTTGAGCAGCAAGGTGCCGTCCTTGTCGTCGGGGCCGTACAGCCGTTGCGAGGTGTAGCCGGTCGCGCCCAGGGCAAAGCGCTCGCGGAAGTAGCCGGTCTTGAACCCGGCCGAGCCGCCCAGTGCCCAGGCGGAGCTTTCGCTGTCGTCGTACTTGTCGCGGTCGAGGTAGAAGGTGCGCGCCTGCACCTCGAACTTGGTGTCCTGGAACGCCTTGCGCCGGGTCTCGCGGATCCAGTCGCGGCGGTCGCGCGGGCCGAACGCTTCGTCCAGCGGCGTCTGCCCCTGCTCGGTGGAACTCGGAGCGAGGATCACGGCTTCGGGGCTGACCACCTCGGCTTCCTCGGGCTCGACCGACGCCGTGGATTGCGCGTAGCCGGGCAAGCTGTGCAACAGCAGGCCGGTGAAGGCCCACTGCTGCCAACGCGTTGCCGCCGTCCCGCGCCGCTTACGTTGAGCATTGTTCACACGCGCCTCCCCGGTGCTAGTTGGATAGCACCATGGCGAAGTAGCCAAACACGGTGTAGAGCACGCCGGAGACCGCATAGCCCACCGGGAATCCGACCCACGGCACCGTGCTGTCGATCTCCTTGGCCGCTTCACGCGCAGGCCCGGAGTGCGAGCGCGACCCGGCCACGCCGCCCATCAGCACCGCCGGGTTGATCTTGAACAAGTGATAGCCCACCGCCCAGGTGACGAACGGCGGAATGGTGCTGGCGACAAAGCCGGCGACGAAGATCTTGATCGCGATCGAACCGGTGAGCTGTTCCAGCAACGTCGCCCCGGCATTGATGCCGACGATGGCGATGAACGTCACCAGACCCAGGTCTTCGAGGATGTTGCGCGCGGCATTGGGGGTGCTGCCGAAGTAGCGCAGGCGCGAGACCAGCGAGGACACCAGGATGCCCGACAACAACAAGCCGCCGGCATTGCCCAGGCCGACCGAGAAGTCGCCGATCGGCACGTTGATCATGCCGATCAGCAAGCCCAGCACCATGCCGCCGGAGAGCGTGAGCAGGTCGGTCGAGGTGCTCGGGCGGGCAACTTTGCCCAGCAAACCGGCGGCCTTGTCCACCGCGCTCTTCAGGCCGGTGACGAAGATCACGTCCAGGCGCTTGAGTTCGGTGTCGGCGCCCACCGGCATCGGTTCGCCCGAGCGCTCCAGCCGGGTCACCTGCAACTGCCCGGCGAATTCCTCGGTGGCCAGGGTCTTCAGCGGCTTGCCGTCGAAGGCCTTGGCGGTGACGAGGATTTCGGCTTGGTCCAGCGGCACGTTCAGCGCTTGCGGGTCATCTACCTCGGCGCCGATCAGGCCGATGTTGCTGGTCAGGTCCTGCAGGCGCCCGCCGAGCGCGATCACGTCGCCCGACAGCAACACCACATCGGCACCGGCGCCCAGCGCTTCATCGCCCCGGCGCACATTGACGATGCGGTATTGCGGGAACTTGCCGCGGAACTGGCCGATGCTCTGGCCTACGGTGGCCGGGTTCTCCAGCCGGTAGGCGCGCAGCCCGCCGCCGCGATAGCCGCTCAGCGCGGCATCGTCGACGTTGCGCACGCCATGGGCCTTCTCGTAATCGCGCGCGGCCTGGCGCGCGTCCACGCCCCACCAACGCGGCAGGTACTTGCAGATCAGGATGATGCCGACCGTGCCCCAGATATAGGTGACGCCGTAGCCGAGCGCGATCATTCCCGAGACCTGTTCGGCGCTGGTGCCCGGCGGCAGCTTGTAGGCGCCTTGCTCGACCGCCATTTCGGCGGTGCCGATCGCCGCGGACATGGTCTGCGAGCCAGCCAGGATGCCGCCGGCCGAGCCGGCCGGCAGTCCCAGCAGGTTGGTCATCAGCACGACCAGGCCCAGGCCAAGCACCGCGCAGATCACCGCCAGGATGGTGAAGGTGATGCCGTCCTTCTTCAGGCTATTGAAGAAGGCCGGCCCCACGCGCAAGCCCACCCCATACATGAACAAGTAGTAGAAGAGCGACTTGGCGAAGTTGTCCAGCTGCAGCTTGACGCCATAGGTCGACGCCCAGGTGGCCAGGGCCGCGCCGACCACCACCGCAGCGGCGACCATGCCCAGGCCGTAGCCCTTGAACGAGAACTTGCCGACGAACACGGCCATGCCGACGGTGAAGAACAACAGGATGTACGGGTTGCTCGCAAGGAACTGGAAGAAGGCTTGCATGGCTTTGTTCTCCGGTGCCGCGAAGGCGAAAGGTCACTGCACTGAGCTGGCGCTGCGTTCGGCCAGGACCGCGGGCTTGATCAACTTGATGCCCTGCGCGGCGTGGTAGCCGTGGATTTCCTTGACATCGAGCTTGCGCATGAAGGCAATGGTGTCGGCGGTGATCACCTGGCCCGGCACCATGATCGGAAAGCCGGGCGGGTAGGGGATGACGAAATTGGCCGACACCATCTCCGGGCCGTCCTTGAGCCGGCGCTCGACGTCCTCGCTGTGCAGCTTGACGAACTCGCAGTTGGCTTCGTCGTAGGCCATGAAGAACGCCGGGCGCATGTGGCCCTCGTTGCTGCGGCCGTTGGGCGCTTCACGAAAGGCGTCGTGGAAGCGGCTGAAGTTGGGCAGGTCGGGCACATCGGTCATCAGCGAGCGCACGCGCTCGGTGAAGCCCTGCTGGCCCGATGCGCCCGATTGCGACAGCCGCGTCTCGATCTCGCGCGACAGGTCGGCCAGCGCCTTTATGAGCAGCGCCGCATCACTGTGGGTGTTGTTGATGTTGATCTGCACCAGCACGCTGTTGCGCGAGGTCTTGTTGATCTGGATATCGAAACGCTCGGCGAGCAAGCCCTTGAACTGGGTGCCGTCGAAACCGGCGGCGCCGCAGACCAGGGTCAGGCGGGTGGGGTCCAGGGCGAACTCGTCCTGGTCCCAGGCGAGCACGGTTTCGGCCCAGCTCGAATGTGCCGGGCCGTAGTCGCGCAGGCCCGACTCGCGGTATTCGGGCGGGATCATGTCTTCCGGCGACGCGGCGCGGAAATACTTGGAGATCAGCGGGTGGGTGTTGATGCTGCGGCGCAGGCGCACCGACAGGTCGGTCATCTTCAGGGTGAGAGCGTAGCCTTCCAGCTCCATCTGCCGGCGCGCCAGGTCGAGCGAAGCGATCAGCTGCAGGTTCGGCGAGGTCGAGGTGTGGGCGAAGAACGCCTCCTCGAACGGGCCCTCGACCTGGTGGAAGTCCTCGTCCCAGACCAACATCATCGAGCCCTGGCGGAAGGCCGACATCGACTTGTGGGTCGAGTTGGTCTGGTAGACACGGATACGGACCTTGTCCGGGTCGGGCAGCAGGCGTTCGTCCAGGGAGAGCGGTGCGTCGCGGTCGCGCCCGGCGCGCCAGGCGGCGTATTCGTCGCGATAGGCCTGGCTGCGATAGCGCTCGGTCAAGGCGGCCGCCGCGCCCATCGCGGTGCGCCGGCGGTGCAGCGGGTTGAAGCGCGCAAAGCCAAACCAGGCTTCGTCCCAGAGGAAGATCAGGTCCGGCTTGATCGCCAGGCATTCTTCCATCACCCGGCGCGGGTTGTACATGTGGCCGTCGAAGGTGCAGTTGGTCATGTCGATGACCTTGACCCGCGCCAGGTTGCCTTCGGCCGCGCAATCGAGCAGCGCCTGCTTGATGGTGCGCAGCGGCACCGCGCCGTACATCGAGTACTGGGTGAGCGGGAAGGCTTCGACGTAGTAGGGCTGGGCCCCGCTCAGGACGAAACCGTAGTGATGCGATTTGTGGCAGTTGCGATCGACGATGACGATATCGCCCGGCTTGCAGACCGCCTGCACCACGATCTTGTTCGAAGTCGAGGTGCCGTTGGTGCCGAAGTAGGCGCGCTGGGCGCCAAATGCACGTGCCGCCGCGTTCTGCGCGCGCTTGATGGTGCCGGTGGGTTCGAGCAGGCTGTCCAGGCCGCCGGTGGTGGCCGACGACTCGGCGAACAGGATGTTGGTGCCATAGAAGTGGCCCATGTCGCGGATCCAGTTGGAGCCGAATATCGACTTGCCGCGCGCGATCGGCAACGCGTGGAAGGTGCCGATCGGACGCAATGCGTACTTCTTCAGGTTGTCGAAGTACGGGGTCTCGTAGCGGTCCATGATCCCGTCCAGGATCGCCAGGTGGATTTCCATCGGCTCTTCGAGATGGTGGAACACCCGCCGCAGCGGCGCGGCTTCTTCGCTGCCGGCCAGTTGTTCGGTCGAGCGGTCGGTGAGCAGGTACAGGTCCAGCTCGGGGCGAAAGCGCTGGATCGTACGTGCCAGCGTGGTCGACAGCGCGCCGGCCTCCGAAGCGACCGCATCGATGGCGATGTAGCGGGCGATGAAGCCCTTGAGATCGGCGATGTCGTGGCGCGAAGGACGGTCGAAGCCGTCGATCAGCACTACCGCCTGCAGGTCCGGGTTGACGATCACCGCCAGCGCCGCATCCTCGAAGCTGCCGGCGTGCACCGCTTCATAGTGGAAGGCATCGTCGCCGCGGCGCATGCTGCGCATCTCTTCCTTGGCGCGCTGCCAGTGCGCCGGATTGTGCGGCGTCACCACCAATACTTCGAAGTACGGCTTGTCGGCGACGCCGAGCAATTCCGGCGGTAGTGCGTCGAGCAGGGTGCGGTCGTCATCTTCCCCGGGCTCCCAGGATTGCGCCTGCCGCCGGTAGTCGCCGGACAGCAGCGCGGCGGAGACCTTGCTCACCAGGCGCGCGAACTCCGCCGCCTCGCCGTTATCGAAGGCGCGCTCGACCGTGGCCAGCAGGCGTTCGCCCGGGTAGGCCCAGCAATGTTCCATCCGCTGCACCTTGGACAACACCGTGGCGCAACGCTGGCGAGCGGCGCTGGCGTCGCTGCCGGCGTTGGCCCAGGCGCGGGCGTAGGCATTGAGTTCGCGCCACTGGTCGGCGCGCATCGAAGCGGCAACCAGTACGTTGGTCAATTCCGCCGGGGTGTGAAGATCGGAATTCATTTGAAGCCTCCGCGCACGTAGAAGGGCGAGGCAGTCGCGGCGGGCGCTGCCAGGCACTCGGGCAGCGGTCCGCATCGGCGCATCAGGGGCGCAGGCTAACCACAGGCTCGCACCGCGGTAATTGGCCCTTGGACCTACCCGGCGGCATTGCCCCAAGGGCCAATTGCCGGGCTTGCGGGGCAGGCGGAACGTGGTCGCCATCCTGGTCCAGAGAAGGAACACGTCCCATGGCTACGCAGAAGTCATTCCGGTCGCCGGCCCCCTTGTCGGTGCTGCTCGGCGCGTTGCTGGTGGTGAGCGCGCAGGCGGCCGATGGCGAGAAGACCAAGCTCAAGGGCGTGATTACCGGCGTGCAGGGCGACACGATTACCGTGGTCGACCAGAGCAGGACGCCGCACACCATCCAGCTCTCCGCCGACACCGTGCTGAAGAAGACCAAGGGCCTGACCGGCGTAGTGCATGAGAAGACCGATCGCAGCGTGCTGGTGCCGGGCCTGCCGGTGTCGGTCGAACTGCCAGCTGGCGACGGCATGGCCGCCAGCCAGATCAGCTTCAAGTCCGAAGACCTGCGCACCGCGCAGCAGATCCAGGCCGGCCTGGCACCCACCAATCAAAAAGTGGACGAAAACGCCGCGCGGATGAACGATTTCGGCACCTATGAGCAGGTCGCCGGGGCCGAGGTGCTGTTCGATTCGGGCAGCGCGGCGCTGTCGAGCAAGGCCAAGAGCGACCTGACCGCATTTGCCGAGAAGGCCAAGCAGACCCACAACTACCAGGTGGTGCTGCAAGGCTTCACCGATTCCACCGGCAACCCTGCCGCCAACCAGCGGCTGAGCACGCAGCGCTCCAGCGCCGTGGCCAACTACCTGCAACAGCAGGCTGGCCTGGCCCCGGGCCGCGTGCGCGCCGGCGATGGCATGGGCGTGGCGCCCGACGCCGGCAACGGCAGCAACTCCGGCGCACGCAAGGTCGTGGTCAAGCTGGTCGTGGACAAGGGCGTGCAGGCCGGCGCAAACGCTACGGCGAAGTAGGCCACCGGCGCGCGCCCACGACGTGCCACTTGGAGGATGCATGCAGACCCCCGTTCTCGCGGCGCTGCTGGCGGCCGCGCTGCTGGCCCCGCCGATGGTCGCGGCGGCGCCGCCGGCCAGCACCGCCAAGACCGCACCGACGGCCGCCAAGCCAACGGCCGAGGCCAGTTTTTCGCGCGAGCAACTCGACCAGATTCTGGCTTCGGTCGCGCTGTATCCCGATAGCCTGCTGGCACAGGTGCTGATGGCCTCGACCTATCCGGGCGATGTCACCGATGCGGCGGCCTGGTCGAAGGCACATCCCGATGCCAAGGGCGAGCAAGCGGTGCGCGAAGTCGCCAACCAGCCGTGGGACCCGAGTGTGCAATCGCTGGTCGCGTTTCCGCAGTTGCTCGCGGTGCTGGGCCAGGACCCGGCGTGGGTGCAGCGGATGGGCGATGCTTTCCTGGCGCAGCCCGACGCGGTGATGGACTCGGTCCAGCGTTTGCGCCGCCAGGCCGAAGCGGCCGGCAACCTCAAGAGCAACGAACAACAAAAGGTCAGTCACCAGACCGCCACGCCCAGCACGGCGGCGGCTGCGCCGCAAACCATCATCATCGAGCCGGCCGACCCGCAAGTGGTCTACGTGCCCAGCTACAACCCGAGCATGGTCTACGGCACCTGGGCCTATCCGTCCTACCCGCCTTACTACTATCCGCCGCCGCCGTACTACTACCCGGGTGGCGCACTGCTGAGCTTCGGCATCGGCATGGCGGTGGGCGGGGCGCTCTGGGGCGATCTCAACTGGGGCCACGGCGACATCGACATCGACGTGGACCGCTACAACAACTTCAATTCCAACCGCCAGATCAATCGTGACGGCAACAGCACCTGGCGCCATGACGCGGCCAACCGCGACGGCGTGCCGTATCGCGACCGCGGCAGCCGCGAACAATACGGTCGCCAGCTCGACGGAGCCTCCACGCGCCAGGACTATCGTGGCCGCGACGGCGCGCGTGGCGCCGAGCGCGAGCAGGCCGCGCAGTCGTTGCAGGACCGTGGCTTCGAGCGTCCGGCCAGCAACAACCTGGAGGCGCGCGAGCGCGCCGGCAACTCGCAGCGGCAGATGTCGCAACAGCGCGATGGCGGGCGTCCGCCGGGTTCACTGGGGCAGGGCGGCGGCCAGGGCGGGCAGAACGCTTTCAGCGGTGCGCACAACCCGGGGCAGTCGCGGGCCGATGCGCAGCGTGGCCAGCGCAGCATGCAGAGTTCGCAGCGCCCGGCCAGCGCGCGTCCGCAAGGGCGTCCGGTCAGCCGACCGGCCGGCATGTCACGAGGTGGCGGCGGCCGCCGTCGTTGAACGGAGAATCCGCATGATTGCTCGCACCCCCGTGTTGACCCTGGCCTGCGCCTTGCTGCTGGCCGGGCCGGCGTACGCCCAGCAGGCCTTCCCGACCCCGGCCGCGGCCGGTGAGGCCTTGGTGGGCGCGTTGGAAGTGCGGGACCGGGAGCCGCAACGCCTGGCCAGCGTGCTGGGAGAAGACTGGCAGCACTACGTGCCCAAGGGCAGCGTCGATCGCGAGGATGTCGATGCCTTCATCGCCGGCTACCGCAAGCAGCATGCCTACAAGGCGGTCGATGCCAGTCATTCGTTGCTCGATGTCGGGGTCGATGCATGGACGCTGCCGATCCCGTTGGTCAAGCGCGATGCCGGCTGGGCGTTCGACCTCAAGGCCGCCGAGCCCGAGCTGCGGGCACGACGCATCGGCCACAACGAGCGCGATGCGCTGCAGGCAGCGCTGGCCTATTACGACGCGCAGATGGAGTACGCCAGCAAGGAGCGCAACGATAACGGCCTGCTCGAGTACGCCGCCAAGTTCCGCAGCAGCGAAGGCCAGCACGACGGCCTGTATTGGCCGGCCGATGACAAGGGCCCCAGTCCGCTCGGCCCGCGCTTCGTCGACGCCAGCGGTGATGGCGAGTGGCATGGCTATCGCTACAAGATTCTCACCGCGCAAGGTCCCTCGGCGCCACGTGGGGAATACAAGTACTTCTTCGGGTCGTACATGGTGCGTGGCTTCGGCCTGGTGGCCTGGCCGGCGAAGTACGGCGACAGCGGGGTGATGAGCCTGATCATCAGCCATGCCGGCGAGGTGTTCGAGAAAGATCTCGGCCCGGACACCGAGCGCATCGCCAGCGCGATGACGGTATTCGATCCGGACAGCAGCTGGACCCAGGTCGATCCGCAAGCCGTCGCTTCGCCGTGAGCGCGGTTACTCGCGGTCGGCCGGCGGCGCCGGTAATCCTTCCCAGTATTTCTTCGGCACGATCTTGGCCGTTTCCGGGTCCGCCTCGTAGCTGGGCGACATGATCTGCACGCCGGCGGCATTGAACGCATCCTGGATATTGGCCAGCAAGGCGCTGCGGATCTGCCAGCGCCGCGCCACATCGACGACGCGGCAGCGCAAGGTATAGCCGACCGCGAAGTCGGACAGCTCACGCTGCACCACGTGCGGCGGCGGCTCGGACAACGCGCCTTCGGTGCGCGCGGCCGCTTCCAGCAGCAGCCGGTGCACCTGCCGCCACGGCGCGTCATAACCAATGGTCAACGGCGCCTCCAGCCATAGTCCGACGCCGTCGGGGCTGCGCGAGTAGTTGTGCAATTGGCCCGACAGCACGACGTTGTTGGGGAAACTCACCTCCACGCCCAGCGGCGTGCGCAGGCGCGTGGTGAACAATCCAATCTGCTGCACCACGCCCTCGGTGTCGCCGATGCGGACGACATCGCCGGCCAGCAGCGTGCGTGAGTACAGCAGGGTGAAACCGCCGGCGGCCTGGGCAACGATGCTCGAGGCGCCCAGTGAAACCATCAGGCCGACGAATACGCTCAAGCCCTTGAACGCGTCGGTGCCGGCGCCGGGCAGATAGGGATAGGCCATCGCCAGCGCGAACAGCCAGACCACCACGGTGATGATCTTGCGCGTGGGTTCGGCCAGCGGCTGGTCGATGCCGATGAACTGGAAGCGGCCATGGCTCACGCCTTCGAAGGTGATGCGGATCGCCTGCGAGACCAGGCGCGCGGCCACGAAGATCAGGGCCACGGTGAACAGCCCGGGCAAGGCCAGCAGCGTGGCGCGACCGAAGCCCAGGAAACGTTCGCCGATCCAGCCGCTCATCGCCTCGGACCAGGGTTGGGTATAGGGGAAACGGGCGAAGACGAAGCGCAGCCATTCTTCGACCAGCACCGCCACCGCCAGCCAGCCGACCAGCCGCGCCAGGCTGCGGCCGCTCAGCAGCAGGCCGATGAGCATCTGCCGCGCAGAATTGCTGCGCAGCTTCTCCAGCCGCTGCTGGACCCAGGCATCGACGCGCCTGCGCATGCGCCGCACGCACCAGCGCGCAGCCAGCAACAGGGCAATCGCGACCAGCGTGGCGACCAGCATCCAGACCCCGCCGGCCATCAGGCGCTGCGGCAGGCGCGCCTGTTCGGCGGCCAGCACTGCGCCCTGCATCCGCGCCACGGTATCGGCACGCAACGCGTCCAGGCTTTGGTTGCCCAGCACATCGCGATCGGCAGGCGTCAGCACCGTCACCAACTGGCCGCCGCCGAGGATCACCACGCCCTGTGGCACCGTCTGATAGCGGATCTCGGCCTGGCCCGGCAGGTCGACGATGCGGGCCAGGTTGACCTCGGTGGCGCGCGCGCGCATTTGCGGGGTGTTGCCGTAGAGCGGCCCGCGGAAGCTCACCAGGTCGCGATTGAAATAGCGCGCGGTTGCCGCGTTCGCGGGCTCAGCGGGCGGCTGCGCAACCGCCCCTGCATCGGCGGCGGGTTGCTGCGCCTGCGCGCCCGCGGCACAACTCACCAGGGCGAGCAGCAACCCGGGCCAGCTCCAGCGCGGCAGCCACGGCGGCATGGGCGCTCCGGGCCTCAGAAACGATACGTCAGGCCGAGCCGGAACCCGCTATCGATGAAACGCAGGTTGCCATTGAAGCGCGACTTGTCCGCATCGGCATCGATCCGGCGCAAGGTGTAGTCCACCAGCACGCCCCAGTTTTCCCAGGGATACCATTCGACTCCGAGCCGGCCGAAGGTGACGTCGGCGTCGATGTCGTTGATGTCGGCGGTGAAGTAGCCGACGTCGGCACCGATGCGCCATTGCTCGCCAGGGGTCCAGCGCCAGCTGCCGCCGATCGTCGGTGCCGGCAGGTCGGCATCGACACTGTTCTCGGCGCGCGTGCCTATGGGATTGCCATTGATATCGACATTCGCCGACAGCGTCAGCTGCATTTTGTACCAGAGCAGGCCCACGCGCGGGCCCAGCGCCCAGCGCTCGCGGTTCAGCGCCCAATAGACGTAGTAGGCCTCGTAGGCATCCAGGTCGAAGTCGGCCTTGAGCTGGGTGTCGGTCTGGTAATGGCGGCCGTTGAAATCGAAGTCGCGACGGGTGCGGCGGTCGGCATCGGCGCTGTCCTGGTAGTAGCTCAGGCCGAACTCATGGTTGTCGAACGGGCGCCAGGTCGCGCCAACCGAGGCGATGGTGTTGTTCTTGTCCAGGCCGAGATCGCGCTGCAGGTCGATGCGGGTGCCGGCGTCGGTCTGGCCGTCGGCGCGGAGCTTGGTATCGAAGTCGGTGACGTAGCCGGTAAGGCGGACGCTGAAGGTATCCAGCGGTTCGACTGCCCAGGCGGGACTGGCGATGGCCAGCAGGGGAGCGACAAGTAACAGGCGAGGGGTCTTCATGGCGAGCTCCTGGTAATCGGTGGGTTTACCCGCTGTGGTTGGCGCTGCGCAGGCCCACCAGGCGCGCCACCAGCAGGGCGAGATAGAGCTGGCCGGCAATGGCTTCCAGTACCACCAGGCCGCGCATCACGCTGCTGGCCGGGGTGATGTCGCCATATCCCAGGGTGGCCAGGGTGACGAAGCTGAAGTAGATCGCCGCGCCCATGCCCAGGCCGCTGCGCGCGGCCTGCCCGCCGACCAGCATCGAGGCGGGTTGCCAGGCCGACAGCGTGGCGAAGATGACCCCGCCGCAGATGCCGATCAGCAAGTAGGCGCTGAGGGCGGCATACAGTTGCTCTGCATGCACCTTCACACTGGATAGGGAATAGCGCACCGCGTGATAGGCGGCCAGCGCGCCGAGCACGCACCAGAGCACGGCCCCCACGACCGGGACGATCATCGAGCCGGCATCGTGTGCCAGCCAGCGCAGCGCCTGCACCAGCAACACCAGCCCCAGCAGGACATAGCGCTGCAGAGAGTGGCCGATGGGAAAGACCGCGGTGATCAGGCTGGCGAACAGCAGGCCCTCCATGACGCGGTGGCCGAACGCCAGCGCCTCCAGCAGCGGACCGATCGTGACCGTGGCCAACAGCGCCCCGAACAGCACCGCATAGCGATGGCGTTGGATGAGTAGCTGCGGCGAAGTAGTCATGCCGGCTCATGCCGCCACGTCCGGGACGAACCAGAACAGCGTCGCCAGGATTACGTACAGGCCCAGCAATTGGACCCCGCGCAGCCAGTCGGCGCGGCCATCGCTGGCGACCTGGCCGGCGATGATCACCGCCACCAGCACCGTGAGCACCAGGCCCGGGCCGAACTCCAGGCTCATCGGGCTCGGGCCGGTGAAGTAGCTCAGCAGTACCAGCAATGGCGCCACCAGCAGCGCCAGTTGCACGCTGGCGCCCAAGGCAATGGACATGCTCAGCTCCATCCGGTTCTGCCGCGCCGCCACCAATGCGGTGGCCTGCTCGGCGGCGCCGCCGATCACGGCCAGCACGAACACGCCGGTGAAGGCATCGCTCAGGCCCAGCGACTGGCTCGCCGGCTCGACCACGCCGACCAGGATTTCGCTCAGCCAGATGATGCCGAGGCTGCTCAGGCCCAGGAACAGGCCCGCGCGCAGGTTGCTCATCGGCTCGCCGTGGCCGTGACCATGGCCCTCGACTTCGGCCACCTGCGGGCTGCGCATGGTGAAGACCACGTTGGCCACGTACACCAGCAGCAACACGACCGACAGCACCAGGCTGATGGATTGCAACGCGCCACTGGAGGCAGGCACGGCCTGGCGATAGGCGGCGGGCAGGATCAAGGTGATCACCGCCAGCGACAGCAAGGTGCTCTGGGTCCGCGCGGTGCGTGCATCGTAGTGCTGCGGACCATGGCGCGCCCCACCCAGCACCATCGACAGCCCGAGCACGAACAGGATGTTGCCGATGATGGTGCCGGCGATGGACGCTTTGACCAGTTCGTGCAGGCCGCCACGCAGGGCCGCCAGCGCGATGATGAACTCGGCGGCGTTGCCGAAGGTGGCATTGAGCAGGCCGCCGATGCCCGGCCCCAGGCGCGTGGCGAGCGCTGCGGTGGCACGCGCCATCAACGCCGCCAACGGCACGATCCCGCCGGCGGTCGCGGCGAACACCCACAGCGGCCGATCCGGCAGCAGGTGGTGCATCACGATGGCAAGGGGCACCAGCAGCAGCATCCATTTCATGGGCGGGCTCCGGCGGCGAGCGGCGACGGTGGGCCGGCGACCGCTGCCTCGGGTTCGGCCGCTGGCGCCAGCGGCTCGGCGTTGCCCCCCAATGCCAGGTACAGATCGACCCGACGCGACAGGCGTGCCTGCTGCACGCTCAGCAGCGAGGAACGCGCCGCCAGCGTGCTCATGTCCTGCGAATACACCGCGCGTTGGTCGGCCTTGCCGACGCGATAGGCATCGCGCGCTTGCTGCAGGGATTGCTGGTTGGCGGCCAGTGCGTCGGCGAGCACCGCCTCACGCTGGCCGAGCATCTGTTCGGCGGCCAACGCGTCCTCGACCTCGCCCAACGCAGTCAGCGCACGTCGGGTGTAATCGGCCACGGCTTGTCGTTGTTCGGCCGAGCGCAGGCGCACCTGTCCGGTCAGGGCGCCGCCGGTGTACAGCGGCATCACCCCCGTGGCGGACACGCTCGAAGTGGTCTGCTCCAGGTCCTGGCGCGTCTGCACCGCACTGTTGCTCAGCCGGCCGTAGCCGGCCGAGATCGACAGCGTCGGCAGCATCGCGGCCTTGGCTTCGCCGACCTTGTCGAAAGCGGCAGCGACGCGGCGCTCGGCCGCGTACAGATCGGGGCGACGGTTGAGTACATCGATCGGAATGCCGGCCGGTACCGGCCCGGGCATCGGTGTCAACGCACTGGCACCTTGCAACGCAGCGCCGGGATAGCGGCCGAGCAGCAATTCCAGTCCGCGGGTGGCACTGAGGTAGGCCTGCCGCGCCTGCAGGCTGGCATCGCGATAGCTGGCGGCGCTGGCGCGCGCGGCCAGGGTTTCATTGCCGGTGCCGATGCCCAGGCGCTCGCGATGTTGGGCCAGCGCCACCAGGCCCTGGCCTTGATCGGCCATCTGCTCGGCCAGCGCGTGTTGCAGGTTGGCCTCGGTGGCGACGAACCAGGCCCGCGCGACGCTGGCCGCCAGCGCCTGCTGCGCATAGCGATAGTCCGCGCTCTGCGCATCGGCCGCGGCGATGGCGGCATTGCGTGCATAACGTAGGCGTCCCCACAGGTCCAGTTCCCAGCTCATCCGCAACATCACGCCACTGAGCAGGGGCACCAGGTCGGCGATGGGCTTGGAGCCACCGCGGCCGATGATGCCGATCGCCGGCAGCAACTGGGCACGGGCGATGTCGACCTGGGCGTTCGCCTGCTCGACCCGCGCGGCGGCGATCAACAAGTCCGGGTTGCGGAGCAGCGCCTCGTGCACCAGGGCCCTCAGCTGTGGATCGTCGAAGCGCGACAGCCAGCCGTCGTCCACTTGCTGCTGGCTGGCCTGCGCCGACCAGTTCGGCGGGATCGACACCGTACCCAGTGCATCGGCGCGGATCTCGTCGCTGCGCGGCTCGGGCAGCAGCGCGCAACCGGCCCCGGCGACGGCCATGGCCAATGCGACGGCCAGGCCGATGCGCCGGGGCAGGGCACTGGAGGCGACGGGGAGGAGAGGATGCATGGGGCCGGCCTCAATGCAGCTTGAGCACAAGCCAGTCCAACTTGGTGCCCACGCGCAGGATGACCTTGCGCACGATGTGGATCAGCTTGCCGTGCTCGGTATAGATCGCCCCCTGGCCTTCAGCGCCCATGGAGATGAACAGATCACGGTCCTTGCCGGTGGGCCGCAGTCTTACCGCGATGCGCCCGGGCGGCAACGGCGTCGCCCCGGTCTGCGGGACCATGCCGCTGATCGGCAACTGGCCGCTGCCCGACGCCCACACCACCGAATCGACCTTGCACTTGATGATCCGGTTGGGGAACACCTTCAGGGCGATTTCCGCCTCGTTTCCCGGCGCGACATTGCCAAGCTCGTTCTGCGCGAACATCGCCAACACCCATTGCTCGCGCTCGACGAACGACATCACCGGCGTCAGCGGCAGGCTGGCCGCATAGGAGCCCTCGCGCAGTTGCAGATTGATCACGCTGCCGTCGGCCGGCGCGCGCACGGTGGTCTGATCGAGTTGCCAGCGCGCTTCGACGATCTGCGCTTTCAGCTGCTCCAACGCGGCATGCGCCTGCGCTACTTCCGACAACTGGCCCTGCGGCGTCTGCGCCGAGAGCTTCTGCTGCACCTGTGCAACTTGCGCCGTGGATGACAGCAGCTGCGAGCGCATGCTCAGGGCTTCGGTCTGTGCCTGCTCATGGTCGAAGCGCGAGCCGGCGCCCAGTTGCGCCAGTTCGCCGGTCTGTTTCTCGCGGCGGTCGGCCAGGGCCAGGCGCGAGGCCAGCGCGGCGCGATCGGCGCGGATCGAGCGCAACTGCTCGCCGAGTTCGCGCTGGTAGGCCTGCGCCGTATCCAGCTTGGCCGCCAGCTCCGGCAGCTTGGCTTCCAGCGCGGCGAGTTGCTGCTGGTAAGGCACCGGGTCGATGCGGAACAGTACCTGGCCCTTGCGGATGGGACGATTCGCCTCCACCGGCACTTCGATCACCCGCCCGGTGACGCGCGGCACGATCTGCACCACGTAGTTGATTACCCGTACATCCGAAGAAGACGGCGCCACCACGTTGAGAATGAGGATGAGCAGGGTCATGCCGAAGATCGGCAGCGAGAACACGATGACCTGCGAGACGAACGTCCACGGCAGCCACTTGAACTTGAAGAAGATCAGCCAGACGAAGAAGGCGTAGATCAGGAGCAGGATGACTTCCATGGCTCAGCCCCGGTCGCCGTGGGTGGGGCCGCGCGGCGGCGTGCTGGCCCTGGACAGGGAAGCGTCGATCTCCATCGCGGTCAGACGCCGGTTGAGCGCCTCCACCTGCTGTTGCCAGTCGCTCGCGCTGGTCGCAGCGGTCGTTGCAGCGGCAGGTGCAGCGGCCACGGTGGGTGTCGAGGGGGTCTTGCCTTCCGCATCGCGCAGCGGCGTGAGTGCTTCACCATGCGGGGCGTGATCGTCCTGGTCGGTCCCGTAGGCGAGCTTGTGCAGGACTGGCTTGGTATAGGCCCACAGCCACGCCAGCGGCCACAGCAGGCCACCGAACAGCAGCGACAGCAGGCACAGCGTCTTGATCGCCGCCAGCTGTGGATGCCGCCGCTTCTCGGCGATCTTCTCCGGCAGGATGTGCACCAGCCAGAACGCGGTGATCAACGCGATCGGCACGATGATCAACGCCACCCAGGCCACCACGTCGGCGGCCGTATCCAGCGTTTCGCCACTGAGCAGCGAGGCATGCGCGAGCGATGGCATGGCCAGCAACGATGCCAGGGCCAGTAGCCGCCGACAGCGGACGCGTTGCGCGCGGAACGAAGGGATCGCAGTCATGGCGGCGGTGAGTTGGGGGGGGATCGGAAGGGCTTGCTTGCGTTACGACCCTTGGCGATGGCCGCAGTAACTGCGTCCACCAGGGTGTCGCCGTCCACCGGCTTGCACAGGTAGGCATCGGCGCCGTTGGCCAGGGCCTGGCGCTGGCTCTCCTGGCTCTCATCGCCGGTCACCACGATGACCGGGATCGACAGGTTCGACTCGGCCAGCGAGCGCTGCACATCGAAGCCGCTGAGCCCGGGCATGCGCAGGTCCATGACCACGCAGTCGGGAACGCTGCCGGCGGCATGGCGCAGGAATTCCGACCCCGATCCATAGGCCAGAACGTCGAACCCGGCCGAACGAAGCAACCTGCGCAGCGCTTGCCGCACGTCGTCCTCGTCGTCGACCACCGCTACCAGGGGCGTGCGATCAATCATCTCGGCTTAACCTGGCGTGGCGCAGCTTCCGGAGCAATTGGCCCTTGGGCCCATGTCACATAGGGGCTCGCCGGCGCAATCGCCGTGGCGAGCGGGGCGGGGAGCAAGCGCCGATTTCGATCCACGCCGAAGCCAGGGTCCGGGTGACATCGGCAGGGTTGGCCGTCAACGCGACCGGTGCGCGTTGTTGGGGTTGGGGGCTGCAACAGGGAAGGGCGGAAGACCACCTGCGGGGACGCATTGATGAATTGGGTCGAGCTGGTATGGCCAGTGGTAACGGCCCTGGGCTTGCTGCTCGGGCTGGTGCACCTGTTGGTGTGGTGGGCGCACCGCCGCCAAGGCGCGCATCTGGCATTGGCCTTGGCCGCATTCAGCTTTGCGGCGTTGACCATGCTCGAGCGCCTTGCCTTGTTCAACCCCTCGCCCGACCAGGTCGCCACGCTCATTCGCTGGATGCACGTTCCCCTGTTGTTCCTGGTCGCCGCACTGCTCTACGCCGTGCACGACACCTTCGGCACGGGTGCTGCCTGGCTGGCGCTTGGTTCGCTCGGCCTGCGCGTACTGGCGGTGATGCTCGACTTCACCACCGGCGTCAATCTGAACTTCCTGCGCATCGATCGGGTCGAGTGGCGGAACTGGGGCGGGGTCTTCATCGCCCATCCCGTCGGGCCGCCCAACCCGGCGTTGTGGGTGGCCGTGCTGAGCAACCTGATGCTGGCGATCTTCGTGCTGCACACGCTGGTGCGTGGCCTGCGCCTGCAGCCACAGCGCCGCAACGCGCTGCTGTTGGTGTGCGGGGCGCACGTGGCCCTGGCCGGCTTGCTGGTGGCCACCTCGCTATCGTGGGCGCTGGACATGCCGCGCTTGCCACTGACGCTGCCATGCGTGGCGGTCTTGCTGCTGGCCGTGGGCTGGCAGTTGGGCAAGGACCTCATGCATTGGAACCAACTCGAAGGCCGGCTGCGCTGTAGCGAGCTGGGCCGTCTACGGGTGGAAAGCGAACTGAGCCAGGCCGCCCTGGCCGCTGGCCAAGGCCTGTGGCAATGGGATGTTGGAGCGCACAGCTTTATCCAGAACGACACCAATCAGCAGTTGTTGGGCAATGGTGAGGCGTTTGGTGGCGAGGGCTCGCAAGCCACCAGCAACAGGGAGGACGATGCCATGGCCGCCTTGTTCGCTGGGGTGGAGCGCAAGGAGGTAGAGCAGGTACGGCAACGTTTCTACAGCGCGATCCGCAATCCCATCTACGAGTTCGAGTTCCAGACCCGCGATGGCCACGGCCGCCGCCGTTGGATTTGCCTGCGCGGCAGTGCCGAACACGGCGCCGATGGCAGCCCGCTGATGGTTCGCGGCCTCACCCAGGACATCAGCCGGCGTCGCAGCGAGCAAGCGCAACTTCGGGCGGTGCTCGACAGCTCGCCCACCGCGCTGCTGTTGGTCGATCCACAAGGGAAGATCCGCTTTGCCAATCGGCAGGCAGCGCTCACATTCGAGTACCGCGACCAGGACATGGTCGGCGTGTCGGTGGACGAATTGCTGCCGGAAAGCTGTCGCGGTGGACATCCGCATCTGCGCGCGCAGTACGCCGAGCATCCACGTCGCCGCGGCATGGCCACCGGCAGCGAGCTGTTTGCGAGATCGCGCAGCGGACGCGAGTTTCCGGCAGAAATCGCGCTGAGCCCGCTGGACATCGAAGGTGCGCCACACGTGGTGGCCGCGGTGGAAGACCTTACCGAACGGCACCGCGCCGCGCACGAGGTCGCGATGGAACGCGAAAGCATGGCGCATATGTCGCGGGTATCCCTGGTCGGCGAAATCTCCGGCTCATTGGCGCATGAACTGAACCAACCCCTGGCGGCCATCCTCGCCAACGCCCAGGCCGCCCAGCGCATGTTGCGACGCAACCCGGCAGACATTGCCGACGTGCGCGACATCCTCGAAGACATCGTCGAGAACGACCGTCGCGCCGGCCGGGTCATCAGCCGTCTGCGCGGCCTGCTGAAGAAGGAGTTCCGCGCTTTCGTGCCCCTCGGAGCGAACCAGTTGGTCAATGACGCAGTGCGGGTGATCCGCAATGACCTGATCAATCGGGGCGTCGAATATCGCCTGGACCTTGCTGCCAACGTTGTTCACCTGCAGGGCGACCCGGTACAACTGCAACAGGTGCTGCTCAATCTCATCATCAACGCCTGCGAGGCCATGGCCGATCGCCAACCGCGCACCCTGACGCTGCGCACCACGCTGGCGCACGAGGGCTACATCGGCTTTGAAGTGCACGACACCGGCGCCGGAATCCCGGCCGACATGCTGGAGACGATCTTTACCGCTTTCCATACCACCAAACCGAGCGGCATGGGGATGGGCTTGTCGATCTGCCGCACCATTATTGGCGCCCACGGCGGACGCATCTGGGCCAGCAACCTTCCGGGCGGTGGCGCCGCTCTTATTTTTGAACTACCTATCGTGGAGTAAGGCCATGATCGCGACGATTCCTGCGACAAGCACGGCACCGATGGCGGCCGCCATCGTGCACGTGGTCGATGACGACCCCGGCGTGCTGACCGCGCTGGGCCGCTGCCTGCGCGCCGATGGACTGGACGTGACGCTGAGCCACTCCACCCGCGAGTTCCTCGATTGCTACGACCCGTCGGTGACCGCCTGCCTGGTCCTGGACCTGCAGATGCCGGAGATGAGCGGCCTGCAATTGCAGCAGTTGCTGGGCCAACGCGGCCAGCATCCGGCAGTGGTCTTCGTCAGTGGGTGTGCCGATGTCGCTAGTTGCGCCAGTGCCATGCGCGCCGGCGCCATCGACTTCCTGATCAAGCCGGTCGAGGCCGATGTCCTGCTGGAAGCGGTCCTGCGCGGCATTCGCAGCGAAAACGACGCACGCCAGCGGCGCGAGAAGGAGCAGGCAGCGGAACATCGCTGGAGCGCGTTGACCCCGCGCGAGAAGGAAGTGCTGCCGCATATCATCGGCGGCCGGCTCAACAAGCAGATCGCCGCCGACCTCGGCGTCTCGCTCAAGACCATCAAGGTCCACCGCGCTCGGATCATGCAGAAACTGGGCGTACGCTCGGTGGCCGCGCTGGTGCGGGTGGCTGAGTTGGCGCATGTGGGGGTGGGAGCCGGGTAGGGGCACAATGCCCCCAATGCAGCTGGCACCCCCGTCCTCAGGAGACCCGCAGTGGCCAAATTCCTCATCTCTTTCCCCGCCGCCGCAATGGTCGTCCCCGAGGGCGAGCTTGAAGCCATCAGCCGCGAGGCGCACGCGGTGATCGAGCAGGCCAAGGCGGCCGGCGTGTACGTGTTCGGTGGCGGTATCGACGACGGGGTGCCGCCGGTGCTGGTGTCGGCCGAGGGCACGGTGGCGGCGGGCGGCTACCCCTGGGCGCCTCGGCTCAACGGCGGCTTGTGCGTGCTGGAACTGCCTTCGCGCGAGTTGGCAGTGGAGTGGGCGGCGCGCCTGGCAAAGGCCTGCCGCTGCGAACAGGAGCTGCGCGAGTTTATGTTCGACCCGCAATCCTGAGCAGTCGAATCGACCAAGGCCTATGCAAAGCGTTCACCCCGCACGCAGGTCGGCTTTACACCCCGGCGTCTAAGTTGAGGTTAACCCTCTTCTTCGATTGAAGCGCCGTGTCCTTAAAGCCGTTGCAGGCCCCGTTGTTCTGCCTTTCCTTTGCCCTGGTCGGCTGCACCGGCGGCGAGCGCGTGCAGGCCGGCGTGCAGCCGCCAGGCGCGGCCGAATCCGCCAACACCAACGCGCTGGAAGCCGGGGCGGCGCTACTGCAGAACAACGGCCCGCTCGCGAAAATGGACGTCTACCTGGTCGGCTTCCACCCGATGAAGGAAGCGCCGCAGCACCAGATGGAGGCGCATCACTTCTGCCGCCAGGTCAACGAAGACTTTGCCCAGTGCGCGCTGTTCGACGGCAACGGCGCCGATGCGAACTTGAACGGCATCGAGTACATCATTTCCGAGAAGCTGTTCCAGCAACTGCCGGCGCAGGAACGCAGCTACTGGCATCCGCACAATGCCGAGATCCTCAGCGGCCAATTGGTGGCGCCCGGCTTGCCCAAGGTCGCCGACAAGGCCTTGATGCGTTCGAAGATGAACAGCTACGGCAAGACCTGGCACACCTGGTCCTCCAAACCGATGGGAAACATGCCGGCCGATCGCCTGCCGCTGGGGCCGGCGATGCTGGCCTGGTCGTTCAATCGCGATGGCGAAGCACAGCCGGCGCTGGTCGCCGAGCGGGATGCACGCATGGATATCTCCACCGATGCCCTGCGCCGCGACCGCCAGGACCTGGTGCCGCTGGCCAAACCGCAGGAAGGCGTGGACGCGTTGCGCGATGCCTTCCCCAAGGCCACGCCTATTGCCGGTGTTCGCGACGCCGGCGAGCCGACGCCGGCTCAATGAGCCACCTCTCTGTTCCATTTCCGCAGGAGTCCCCCATGAGCCAGCATCGTCCCCTCGAAGACCAAGTGATCGTCGTCACCGGTGCTTCCAGTGGCATCGGCCTGGCCACCGCATTGCTGGCGGCCGAGCGTGGCGCCAAGGTCGTGGCGGTCGCGCGCAGTGCGCAGGTGCTGGGAGAGCTGGCACAGACCGTGGCCGAGAACGGCGGGCAGTTGCTGCCGGTGGCCGCCGACGTAGCAGACCGCGAACAGTTGCAGCTCGCGCTGCAGCAGGCGCTGGGCCAGTTTGGCCGCATCGATACCTGGATCAACAATGCCGGCGTGGCGATCTACGGGCTGCTCGACGAGGTCGCCGACGAGGACAGCCGGCGGCTGTTCGACGTCAATTTCTGGGGCGTGGTCAATGGCTCGCTGCTCGCGTTGCCACACCTGGTGGCGAGCCAGGGCGTGCTGATCAATGTCGGCAGCGAGGCTTCCGAAGCGGTGGTGCCTTGGCAGGGCATGTACTCGGCCAGCAAGCACGCGGTGAAGGGCTTCACCGATGGGCTGCGGATCGAGGTGGAACAGATCTATAAGCATCCGGTGTCGGTGGTGCTGATCCAGCCCACCGCGGTGGATACGCCGTACCCCGAGCACGCCCGCAACTACATGGCCGAAGAACCGAAGCTGCCGCCGCCGCTGATCGATCCGGTGCACGTGGCCGACAAGATCCTCGACGCGGCGCAGAAGGGCGGGCGCGACATCAAGGTCGGCGCGTTGGCCAGCGCCAACATCGCCATGAGCCGTTGGATGCCGCGCCTGGCCGATCGCATGTCAGCCGTACGCGCACGCACCCAGCAGCAGAAGCAGCCCGCCCGGCAGCCGCAGGGCACGCTGTACCAGGCCGGCGAAACCGGCCGGGTGCTCGGCCGCCCGCCGGTCTGATCGCTCGTCTTTCCATTGCCAGTGGAGTTTCCATGACCAATGCATTGACCCTGCCTTTCTGGCGGCTGCCACAGGCCGAAGGTTTGTTCGCAGCCACGCCACCCAGCCATGCGGACGTTGCGGTAATCGGCGCCGGCATTGCCGGACTGGTCACCGCGCTGAACTGTGCCGAAGACGGTGCGTCGGTGGTCGTGATCGAGCGCGATGCGCCCGGTGGCGGCGAGTCCGGGCGCACGACCGCGCACCTGGCCTCGGCGCTTGACGATCGCTATTACGAGTTGGCCCGCTTGCATGGTGAGGACGGCGCGCGGCTGGCCGCCGACAGCCACGCCGCGGCGATCGACTGGATCGAAGCATTCACGGCACGGCTGCCCGATCAGTGCGGTTTCCGTCGTGTGCCCGGATACCTGTTCACCTGTCGCGATGATGTACGCGGCCTTCGTAGCGAAGCGCAGGCAGCCACCAAGGCGGGCCTCGACGCGAGTTTCCTCGAGCACGGTATTCCCGGCCTCGAACGCCTGGGCCCGGCGGTGTGCTTCGCGCGCCAAGGGCGCGTGGACATGGGCCGGCTGCTGGACACGCTGTTGCGCGCCTGCGTGGCAGCCGGGGTGGTCTTCGTGCGGGACGAAGCGGTGGAAGTGCAGGGCGGGACCCCGGCGCAGGTGCGCCTGGCGACGGGCGCCACGATCACCGCACGCGCAGTGGTCGTGGCCAGCAACGTGCCATTCCATGAACGGGTCGCGATCCACACCAAGCAGGCGGCCTATCGCAGCTACGTGGTGGCTGGCCCGGTAGCGGCCGGCAGCCTGCCGGATGCGCTGATCTGGGATGACGGCGATCCGTATCACTACGTGCGCCCGGCCGAGGATGCCGAAGGCACGCCGTATGTCATCGTCGGCGGCGAAGACCACAAGACCGGGCAGAGCGAGAACACCGAGTCGTTTGCACGCTTGCAGCAGTGGGCGCGCGAGCACTTGCCTGGGGTGGAGCGCTTCACCCATGACTGGTCCGGGCAAATTCTGGAGCCCGCCGACGGCCTGGCCTTCATCGGCGCCGACCCCGGCGAGGACAACGTCTATGTCATCAGCGGCGACTCCGGCAACGGCGTGACCCACGGCACCCTCGGCGGGCTGTTGGTCGCCGACCTCATCGCCGGCCGCGACAACCCGTGGGCCAAGCTGTATGCGCCGGATCGCAAGATCCTCAAGGGCATCGGCCAGTGGATGCACGAGAACGCGAACGTCGCCGTGCAGTATCGCGATTGGGCGGCGCCCGGCGACGGAGCCGCACAGGAACTGAAACCCGGGCAGGGCGCGGTCGTTCGCCATGGCGTGCATCGGGTGGCGACCTATCGCGATGGCGATGGCAGCCTGCACGCCTTCAACGCCCGCTGCCCGCACCTGGGCTGCGCGGTGCGCTGGAGCCCTCAGGAAAAATCCTGGGATTGCCCTTGCCACGGATCGCGCTTCGATGCGCGCAGCGGCGCGGTGCTCAACGGGCCAGCAAATGGGCCGCTATCCCCCTGGGAAGGAAAATCCGGCTGAGTTGCGAGCTGACGTGGCGGCTCGACGCTTCGCCCACCGTTGCCTATGCTCGCAAGGTCGCCGACTGCGCGAAGAGGCATCGTGGATATCGCCATCTACCTGCTGTTCCTGCTCTGGACGGGCGCCGGACTGGCCGACTTCGCGCTACATCGGCGCAGCGACCTGGCGCACACTTCGGGCCTCACCGAATCGAGCCTGCACCTGGCGCAACTGTCGGTCATGGGGCTGGCGGTGCTGATCTGGTGGGCGCTGCGACCGACCTGGACGGCCTGGGGCGCAGTCGCCGCGCTGGTGATGGTGCATGCGCTGGTCGGCTACGCCGACACGCGATCGGCCTGGCACAAACGCGACATCACGCCGCTGGAGCAGCACGTGCACAGCGTGCTGGATGCCGTGCCCTGGATCCTGCTCGCCTGGTACGCCACCACGCTGGCGGCCAGTGGCCCGCTGCTGGCCTGGCAACCGCGGCCAGCGCAGGTGTGGCTGTGGATAGGGCTCCCGGCGGCGGCGGTCGTGCTGTGCGCGCTGGGCGAATTTCATTCGGCCTGGCGTGCACGGCTGAGCGCCTGACCTGTTCAATGTCGGCGCCGTTGCAGCCCGCCTCCGGCTAAGGCGTCAGCACGACCTTGCGACACTCCTCCCTGCGCTCGTTGAAGATCTCGTAGCCTTTCGCCGCGTCGGCCAGCTTCATGCGGTGGGTGATGATCTCTTCCGGCCGCAGCTTGCCTTCGCCGATGAAGGCCAACAGCTCGGGCAGGAAGGCCTGCACGTGGGTCTGGCCCATCTTGAAGGTCAGGCCCTTGTCGAAGGCGTCGCCGAACAGGAAACCATGGATGAAGCCGGCGTACACGCCCGGCACGCTGACGATGCCGCCGCGCCGGGTGGCGGCGATGCACCAGCGCAGCGCGGTGCCGGCGGAGCCTTCCAGCTTGAGATTGGCCATCACCGTCTCGGTGGTGCTGCCCTTGGCCTCGAAGCCGATGGCATCGATGCTGGCGTCGACGCCACGGCCGGCAGTCATCTCGATGATCTGCTGCGCCAGATCGTCCTGCTCGTCGAAGTTGATCGGCACCACGCCGTAGGTGGCGCGCGCGAACGCCAGGCGGTAGTCGTTGTGGTCGATCATGTAGATGGTCTCGGCGCCGAGCATGCGCGCGCAGGCGGCGGCCGGTGAGGGCCTGCATGGAATCACTCCGCTTGCGAGAGAGCCTCCACGCTCGCCATTGGCGGGTAAAACGCCGGTGATCCGAACGTGAGCCCGATGTGCAGTGGAGCACTGCGTGGCGACGATGAAGTCTTCAGCGCCGTATAGGCCATCGCATGCGGTTCACACCGCGCGGAACTTGCAGTAACGGCGGCGCCGTTAGCGTCCCTCTGCGCGTGCTGCGGGGAGTTCCACATCGCGCCTTCCGTCTTAACCCGAGTGTCTGCTCGGTCGCCCTCCGGAGATAGCCATGTTCATGCACAACAAGCGTCTGATGTACACCGTCCGCGTCGAGCGGCCCGACCCCGTCCTGGCCACGCTCATGCTGGAGCAGTTCGGCGGCCCGCAGGGCGAACTCGCCGCGGCGATGCGCTACTTCACCCAGGGCCTGGGCGAGGAGGACGCCGGCCGCAAGGACTTGCTGCTGGATGTGGCCACCGAGGAAATGAGCCACCTGGAAATCATCGGTTCGATCATCGCCATGCTTAACAAGGGCGCCAAGGGCGAACTGGCCGAAGGCATGGTCGAGGCGATGGAGATGCGCAACCTCACACAGAACAGCACCAGCCACACCGAGTCGATCCTGTATGGCGGCGGCCCGGCGCTGGTCAACTCCAGCGGCGTGCCGTGGACGGCGGCCTATGTCGACTCGATTGGCGACCCTACCGCCGATTTCCGCTCCAATATCGCCGCCGAGGCACGCGCGAAGCTGGTGTACGAACGCCTGATCAACCTCACCGACGACCCCGGCATCAAGGATGCGCTGCGCTTCCTGATGACGCGCGAGATCGCGCACCAGAAGGCGTTCGAGAAGGCGCTGTATTCGATCCAGCCGAACTTCCCGCCCGGCAAGTTGCCGGGTGACCCGGAGTTCACCGACTTGTACATGGATATGTCGCAGGGCGAGGGCGACCAGCAGGGGCCCTGGAATAGCGGCCCGCAGTGGGTGGTCATCAGCGACCGCGACCAGCAGGCGGCGCTGGACGGCGGCGACGGCAGCGCGACGGTGGCTACGCTGACGGCGTCGCAGTCCGCGGCGCAGGAAGCGTTGGCACTGCGTACCGCCTCGCAACTGGACAGCGATCCGCCCACCGGCGTTGAACTCGGCGCCGGGCCGGGCGCCGGTGCGGTGAAGGGCGACACCGCGCTGTAACGCGGCGCGTCAATGGCGGGCGGGTGAGATCACTCGTCCGCTCACAAATCGTCGAACGCAGTCCTGGCAAGATCGACGGCAACGATTCGTGCCCGAACTGGAAACGCCTCGTGCAGCCACACACTACCGTTATCTACCAAATCGATCCTTACCTGTTCCGCGATTCGGAAGGCCACGGCTGGGGCACGCTCGATGGCATCGTCGAAAAGCTCGACTACCTGCAATGGCTCGGCGTCAGCCACCTGTGGCTGCTGCCGTTCTATCGTAACGGCGGGCGCGATGGCGGTTACGATGTGGTGGACCACTGCGCGGTCGATCCGCGACTGGGCGATGAGTCGTCTTTCGCGCGCTTAGTGGAAGCGGCGCGCGAACGCGGCATCGAGATCATCGTCGAACTGGTGATGCAGCACACCTCGGAGCTGCATCCGTGGTTCCAGGCCGCGCGTGCAGGTAACCTCGCTGCTGCCGACTGCTTTATCTGGTCGGACGACCCGCCGGCCGATTCGCCGGCACCGATGTTCCCGCCGATCGAAGCCAGTGTCTGGACCTGGGACGGCTATGCCCAGCGCTACTATCGGCACCGCTTCTACGCCCACGAGCCAGACCTGGAGTGCGGGCGGCCGCAAGTGCGCCAGGAAATGGCCCGGGTGATTCGCTACTGGATCGACCGCGGCGCCTGTGGCTTTCGTGTCGATGCGGTGCCCTACATGGTCGAGCGCGCCTGCCTGGCAGACCCGCGCGACCAAGGCTTGTGGCTGTTGGAGGAAATGCGCCGGGCGGTAGTGGCCGAGGGCTGCAGGGCACCGGTGTTGATCGGCGAGGCCGACGTGAAAGCCGATCAGTACCACACCTACCTCAGCGACGACCGCCGCCTGTCGCACCTGCTCGACTTCCACCTCAACAATCACCTGTTCCTGGCCTTGGCGCGCGAGGATGCCGGCGAGATCATGCGGACCCTGGCCGAGTACGGGCCGCACGCCGACACCGCGCAACGCGTCGCCTGGCTGCGTAACAACGACGAACTGGACCTGGAACAACTGACCGCCGACGAGCGTGAGACTGTGCTGCAACGGTTCGCACCCGAGCCGGACATGCGGCTGTATGGTCGCGGTCTGCGGCGACGCCTGGCACCGATGTTCAACGGCAACGTGGATGCCCTGGCCATGGTCCATGCGCTGCTGCTATCGCTGGGCCAGGTGCCGGTGCTGCGATATGGCGACGAGATCGGGTTGGGCGATGACCTCGGTCTGCCCGAGCGGGTGGCGGTACGGGTACCGATGCAATGGCACGACGGCCCAGGTGCCGGTTTCAGCGATCGCCCCGAGCGCGCGTGGCGGCAACCGCGCGCCGACGGCGCTTACGGCTACCGCCGGATCAACGTCGCCGCCCAGATGCAGGAACCTTCGCTGTTGACCCGAGTGCGCGAGCTGCTGCGCATACGGCGCCAGCTACCGCAGTTCAGCCGCCCGCCGCGATACGAGATGACCTTCCCGGACAGCGTGCTGGCGCTGCGCTTCCCGGGGCCACCCCACGACCTGCTGGCGTTGGTCAACCTGTCCAGCAAACCGGTGTCGCTGCAGGCTGGGCTCGAGATCGAGTCCACCGCGCTCAGCCGCCATTTTCAGCAAGGCGGCACGCCGCGCCTCAATGGCTACGGCTATGCCTGGCTATTGCTGCGACCGTAGGAAGCAAGTGCCGGCAACACCTGCGCGCCGAAGTCATCGATAAAGCGCTCCTGGCCGCGGCCGACGTTGTGCAGGTAAAGACGCTCGAAGCCCAGGTCGAAGTACGTGGCCAGCCATTCGGCGTGGCGCGCGGGCTCCGGGCTGACGTGGACGCGCTCGCGCATGCGCGCTTCATCCACCAGGGCGGCGAGCGCTTCGAAATCCTCCGGCCGTGACAGCGATTCGGAGACCTCCGCCGGCAGCACATTGCAGCGCCACTGGTCCATGGCAGCTGCGATCGCCTCCGCGTCATTCGGCGCATAGGAGAGCTTTACCTGCAGGTACATTGGCTTGCCGGTGCCGCCGCCTTCGCGGAATGCATCGACCACCGCTCGCAACTCGGGCAGCGGCATGCTCACGGTGATCAGGCCATCGGCCCATTGCCCGAGCCAGCGCGCGGTAGACGGGGTCAACGCTGCGCCGAGCAACGGGATCGGTCGCTCGGGCCGGGTGAACAGGCGCGCCGCGCCAATCGCTGGAGCAGGCGTGGCGCGCTTGATGTCGCCGCCCTTCAACAGCGTCCGCATCGCGTCGGCTGCCGCCCGCAGGCGCAGATGGCGCTCGGCCTTGTCCGGCCACGGCAGGCCGCAGACACGTTCGTTCAAGGCCTCACCGCTGCCCAGCGCGATCCACACCCCGCCATTGCACAGACGATCCAGGGTGGCCAGCGCCTGCGCCAGGATTGCCGGGTGATAACGCAGGAACGGGCACGCCACCATGCCAAACGACAACGCCGAATGGGTGACCGCCGCACCGGCCCAGACCCACGATTGCCCCGACTGGCCCTGCGCGCGCGTCCATGGATGGAAATGGTCGGAGCACATCAGTGCCTGGAAGCCGGCATCTTCTGCACGCCGGGCGTAATTCAGCAGCTGGGCCGGATCGAACTGCTCGTGAGAAGCGTGATAACCGATCATGTTTCACAAGTCCTTGCGGGCACCGTGACCGTATGCCAACACAGCGCCGGCTAGAACGATGTCATGAAATCGCTCGGCGCCACTCACTGGGCCATCGCGGAAGGCTACATCCCCGGCTGGAGCAACGGGCCGTCACCGCAGATGGAAAGCCACGAGACCTGCTGTGTCCTCAATGCAGGAGCGAACGACGCACACGTGGCGTTGACGCTGTATTTCCAGGATCGCGAGCCGGTCGGCCCCTATCGTGTCGTGGTGCCGGCGCGGCGCACGCTGCACCTGCGCTTCAATGATCTGCAGGACCCGGCGCCGGTCCCGCGCGAGACGCCCTTCGCCACGCTGGTGAGTTCCGATGTGCCGATCATCGTCCAGCACACGCGCCTGGACTCGCGCCAGCCCGCCAACAGCGTGATGACCACGATGGCCTATCCGTTGTAGCGGCACCTGCCGATGCATCGTGGCGGCCAGTCTTTCCCCCCAACGGAGCAAACCCATGAGCGTGCCCCAATATCCGCGTCCCCCGTTCAAGCGCCAGCACCAGGAATTCCCGGGCAAGACTTCGAAGATGGACCCCAAGCCGGACGACGGCGAGCTCAGCTACGTCGGCAGCGGCCAACTCGAGGGCAAGCGTGCCTTGATCACCGGCGGTGACAGCGGGATTGGCGCAGCGGTGGCCATTGCTTACGCGCGCGAAGGTGCAGATGTCGCCATCGCGTTCCTGCCGACCGAGGAGGACGACGCCCGCCGCATCGGCGGGCTGATCGAGCAGGCCGGGCGCAAGGCCGTACTGGTGGCTTGCGACATCAGCGACCCGCACCAGGCCAAGGCGCTGGTGGACAACGTCAGCGCGCAGCTCGGCGGCCTGGATATCCTGGTCAACAACGCCGCCTACCAGCGTTACTTCCACAGCTTCGATGAGATCACCCTGGAGGAATGGCGCAAGACCTTCGATACCAACGTCCACGCGGTCTTCAACCTGGTCCGGCTGTGCGTGCCGTTGATGACAGATGGCGGCGCGATCATCAATACCGCCTCGGTCAATTCCAAGAAGCCTACGCCCAATATCCTGCCGTACTCCACCACCAAGGGCGCGGTCGCGAACCTCACCATTGGCCTGGCCGGGCTGCTGGCGGAGAAGGGCATCCGCGTCAATGCCGTGCTGCCCGGGCCGATCTGGACGCCGTTCATTCCGGCTGGCATGGATGAGAAGGAAGTCGAGAACTTCGGTTCGCAAACGCCGTTTGGGCGCCCCGGGCAACCGGTCGAGCTGGCCAGCGCCTACGTCATGCTCGCCTCGGAGCGGGCCAGCTTCACCTCGGGCGCATTGCTGACCATCTCCGGTGGCGCGGTGACGCTGTAACGTGCAGGCGCATTCGCCACCCACCTGGTTCATCGACTGGCTCGGTATCGTCGTGCCGGTCGTTGAAGTGCTGGCAATCCTGGCGATCGGCTGGCTGCTGGTGCGGCTGTCGAGCTGGGTCCTGCGGCGGGTCGCGCGCCGTTACGAAACCCCCGAGTTGGTGGTTGGCGTGCGCCGGGTATTGGCCGTGCTGATCTACGCCGGCACGCTCCTGCTGGTGCTTGAACGCCTGGGCGTCTCCGGCCAGGTGCTGTGGACCACGCTCACCGGCTTCGCCGCGGTGGGCGCGGTGGCGTTCTTTGCCGCCTGGAGCGTGCTATCCAACATCTTCTGCTCGTTCCTGATCTTTGCCACCCGTCCGTTCCGCCTTCACGACCAGGTCGAGATCATCGACAGCGCCGACAAGCCGGGCATCTGTGGCCGCGTCGTCGATATCAACTTCATTTACACCACCCTGCAGGACCTGCGCGAGCCGCATGCCGGCAGTACCTTGCAGGTGCCCAATGCCTTGTTCTTCCAGCGCACGACCCGGCGCTGGCCGAACGGCTGAGGCGGCCTCCGCCAGGGGTCACCGGTCCGATCACGCGTCTCCTGCGGCCGGTGGCGCGTGGTGCGTGTCTACGCCCATCGATGCCATGACCGCGCTCCGCAGGACATTGGCGAAATGGCGGTACTCGCGCGAGCGTTCCTCATAGGTCTCGGCGCTGTGGGGCCTCCCTGAAGACACTGCTTCCCTGGCCATCCGCTCCACCAGCGTCGCGCGTTCCTCGATCACCCGCAGAGCGACGCGCATGGCTTCGTCCACTGCGTCTTCCTGCTCCTTGGCCATCACCTCGGCGGTCATCGCATGGCCCACCTGGCAGCGGAAGCGCAGCGGCGGCGCCTCGTGCATGACCGACATCACGCCGCCGCACGCGGGACAGGTGAGAGGCGCAGGTTCGCTGATGCGGCGCAGGGTCGGGCTATCGAGGCGTTCGCCTGCGGCGATCTCGACTTCCAACTGCAAGTCTGGCGGCGTCGGCCGCAGCGCACCTGCCGGTTGCTCGGCCATGGTGGACAGCAGGTCGCCCAGATGGGCGGCCGGCATTGCCGCGTCGACCTCGGTTGCGCGCATTGCGCTGCGCGGCATTTCATCGGCGATGGCGTCGGCCGGGTCCTGCACCAAGGCCAGCCCGCCGCAGCGCTTGATCGCCGCCAGTCCGGCGCTGCCATCGTTAAGCAGCCCGGACAGCAATACGCCGACCACCCTGGGCCCGTGCGCGAGCGCCGCCGAGCGCAACAGTGCGTCGATCGCTGGCCGCGCCAGGTTCTCTCGTGGGCCGCCGCCCAGGCGCAGCCGTCCATCGACGAGCAGCAGATGTCGTCCCGGCACGCCGAGATAAATATGGCCTGGCAGATAACGCATGCCGTCTTCGGCCTGCAGCACCGGCAGCTGCGCTGCGGCGGCAGTCACCACCGACAGGATCCCGCTGCTGCGCGTGGGAATGTGCAGCACAACGAAGACGCTCGCCTGGGTCGACGCGGGCAGAGCCGCCAACACCGTCTTCAGCGGCGCCGTAGCGCCGGCCGAACCGCCGATGACGATGATGTCGCGCATGGGAACGGGTTGCTGCATGGGCGACGCTCTCTCACGGCAGGAAGTCCTTGTCGTCGAGGATGATCTGGCACGTCCACGATCCGTCCTGGGCCGGGCGCGGTGGCGCGATGACGTCGTGCCACGGTGAATCCAGCAGCCTTGGTACCTGGCCCGCGCGCCACAGCGCGCAGGCAAGCGCTTCGATCGGCATGCGGAAGCCGCCATCGCTCTGGCGGCACTGTGGGGCCACGCTTTCCAGGGCCGGCAACACCTCTCTCAGGGTCATGTTCCTCGCACGGGCAGCGGCCAGTTCGTGCAAAAGCCTTCTTCGTTGACGGCCGCCTATCGGCATACGCATGCGCCAAACCAACAGATCACTCAGCGCGGATCATGCGCTTGCCACGATGCAGACGCTGCGAACAGGAACCCCTTGGATTTGATCGCGTCTAAATAATTGCGCCGCCGCGCCGCCGGAAAGCGGCGGCGGCTGGCGCATCGGCATGACCTATGGCACTGCGGCATTTCTGCGCCGTGCCGCATGTTCCATCACGCGCGCATCGCCACGCACCAGGGGAATGGATGACATGCAGCCCGCCTGTAACGCCGCGGTTGCGGCTACGCCGATCAAGCCCGAGCGCCGAGTGAGGGCAGCTGGCCTGCTCTTGCTGGCCATGGCCTCGTTCTCCCTGCAAGCGCTGGCGGCACCCAGCAGCCCCGCGACTCAGGCGGCGGACGTCGCGGGCTTCCTGCGGGCGCAAATGCAGCAGCGGGGGATCCCCGGCATGCAGGTGGCGGTGGTGCGGCATGGCGAGATCGTTCTGCTCGGCGCGTACGGCTTGGCCAGCGTCGAACATTCAGTGCCGGTGACCGACGCCAGTGTGTTTCCGCTCAACTCCATCACCAAGACCTTTACCGGCGTGGCCGCGATGCAGTTGGTGGAAGCTGGGAAGCTTGACCTGGACGCACCAGCCTCGCGTTACGTCGACGGCTTGCCGGTGGGTTGGCGCGCGATCACCGTGCGGCAGTTGTTCTCGCACACCTCCGGGCTGCCGGACATTGTCGACGACGAGCTCAGGCTGCTGGTCGATGGCGATGAAGCGGCCTCGTGGACGAAGGTGCAGACACTTCCACTGGAAGCGGCCGCCGGCGAGCGCTTCAAGTACAACCACACCAATTACGTGCTGCTGGGCCGCATCATCGAGAAGTTGGCCGGCGAGCCTTTCACCGCGCTTATCACCCAGCAGCAGTTCAACGTGGTCGGCATGCCGGCGACTGGTTTTCACGACGCCCGCGACGTGGTGCCCGATATCGCCAGGAGCTATCGCTACGTCCAGGCGGGCGATGGCGGCAAGCGGCTCAATACCCGCTACGAGGTTTGGGCACCCTCGTTGCTGACGGCCACGGGGATCAACACCACCGCCGAAGAATTGGCCCGTTGGACGATTGCACTGCAGCAGGGTCGGCTGCTGCACAGCAAGGCGGCACTTCAGGCCCTGTGGACGCCTGCCCGTCTGAATAACGGATCGACCGCCGGGTTCAGCAATTTCATCAACGGCTACGCCATCGGCTGGCCAACGGTCGAGCGTTCGCAGCATCGCGCCCTGATGTGCGGCGGCGGGGCGCGGGCGGCGCTGGCGATCTACCCGGACGACGACCTCACCGTGATCATCCTGACCAATCTGCTGGGCGCTTCGCCGGTGCAGTTCGTCGATGGGGTTGCGGCGTTCTATCTTCCGTCCTTGCGCGCGGAACGCGGCGGCGCCGGCCGTTAGCGGCCGGCCCGATTCGAGCGCAGGACGACGGGGCCAGGCCATCGACCCAGCCCCCGCCTGCCGATCACCAGTTCCAGCGCATGCCGAGCTTGCCGTTCCAGGCCGTTTCATCGCCATCGAAACTCCAGGTGTAGTCGATGTCGGCGAACAGGTAGCCGGTCTGGCTGACCTGCCAGGTGCCGCCAATGCCGACTTCGGCCCAGGTGTCGTCGAGCTCGGCGGTGAAGGGGACATAGCCGCTCGCGCTTGAGAACTGCGTCGTCGGCGAACCATTGAAGGCATGCCAGACGTTGCCGCGCAGCCACCAGTCGCTGGCCCGTGCGCCACCGTTGCGGCCTTGGCCTGCGCCGACGCGGTTCAAGCGCAGGCCCAGGCGGCCCACGGTCGAATCCCCATCGCTGTAGCGCACGCGCGTCAGCGCGTCGACCATGTCGTCGATCTCGACCCGTTCCCATAGGACCTGTGCCTGTGGCTCCAGGCGCCAGCCGGTCGAGTCGGCGGTCGAAGCGCTCGCGCCGAGCGCGAAAGGCCAGCCGCCTTCCAGCGACACGACCACGCCATCGCCATTGGTGAAGGTGTCGGGCAAGCGGGTGGATTGCGCGCGCAGGTCGTACCAGGTGTATTGCGCGACGGCGTCGAGATAAGCACCGCGAGCGTTGAATCCGGTCCAGTAGGCGCCGATGGTGCGCGCCTGGAATTCATCGCTGCCGGCGTGGAAGTCATAGTCGAGCCAGTTGTGCCGCACATCGCCGTCACCACGGCCGTAGGCGAGATAACCGCCGGCATGCTGGCGATTGCCGTCGTCGCCGATTGAACGATAAAGGTCCAGGCCGATCTGCAGTGCGTCGAACTGGTAGTCGAAGCCGGGCCCGCGGTCGCCATAGATGCCTTGGCTGCCGCCGTCGCGCTCGCCATCGTGATGCAGCACGCGCAGCCACGCGCCGTTCATGCCGGTACGGCTGGCGTCCAGGTCGTCGCGTTGTTGCAACAGATGCTCGTCGCCGACGCGCTCGTGCAGCGTGTCGACCAACGCGCGTCCGTACAGGCCGGCCATCGTCGGCAACGCCGCTGCGAGCGAGACCTCCTGGCGGAATGCGGGAGTCGGCGGTGGCGTGGGTGGAGGTGGCGGCGGTGGCGGCGGTGGCGGAGTGGGAGGAGGCGGTGTCGGCGGGGGCGGTGGTGGTGGTGGTGTGGGCGGCGGCGGCGGTGGAGGTGGCGGCGAAGGGCAGGGCGGAACCGGCGCACCGGGCGCGGCGCAATCTATCGTGGAGCGCAGGAACCAGCTGTTCTGCACATCGGCCGTACCGGCGCCCCCGGCGCCGCCTTGATAAAGGAAATACTCGTAGGGGCCGGCCACGACAGGGCCGGCGAGGGCAAAGCTATTGGCCGCGGTGGTTGAATTGACCGCCTGCACCAACAGGATGCCGTCGGCGGTGGTCAGCGCGCCGCCGCCGCCGGTGCCGCGGACCTGGATCGTGCCCGGCCCGCTGCCGGTGCCATCGACGATGACCAGCCGGTCGGAAGGCGAATCGTCGGCGGCGAGCCAACTGTTCATCGCCAGCGTGCCGTCACCTGCATAGCTGTTCACGGTCAACGTCTTGTAGCTGGCCAGTTGGTCTGGCGGACCAACCGGCGGAGCGAAGTCGATGAGGCTGGGATCGTTGACCAGCGAGGTCAGCACCGAGGAGCCGGTGAGAAACCAGGTGCTGTCGATGAGGTTGACGCGCGACGTACTGCCGACCGCGGTTTGTGCCGAACCGGTGACAGTGGAGCGAGTGATGTTGAGCGTGCCTTCGGCCGCTGCCGCCGAGGCCGGCGCGACCGTCAACCACTCACCGCTGCCGCCGACCCGGGTGTCGCTGAAGTTGCCGATAGCGCCGGTGCCGGTGACAAAAAGGGCCGCTACCGGCGTTTGTCAGTGAGCCGCCGTTGAATTGCACCAACGCTCCCGTGCCATCGAGCAGCACGGCGGGCGCTTGGGCACCGGTTGCCGTCACTGTGGTGCCGGTAGCATTGAGGGTGCCGCCGATTGCCTCCAGGCCCGGCGACGAGGCGCCGCTGGTGCCGATCGTCGTACCTGGGCCGAGGGTCAATACGCCACCCAACGACGCCGCGGCTGCCGGGCTGCCGGTGCCGACGGTCATGATGCTGCCGCCAGCGAGCGTGGCCTGGGCGCCATTGCGTACCAGCAGGCCGGGCGCGTCGAGCGCACCGGCCGAACTGATGTTGAGATTGCTGGCGGAGAAAACTGCGGCATCGTCGACGAACACGGTGGGCGACGCGGCCGACCCGCTACCTGCCGCGGTATTGGCACTACCGCCGCCGCTCAGCGACACCGCGCTGCCGGTGCCCATGACCGAGACCGCGGTTCCGGGCCCGGTTATGGCAACGCTGCCTGCCTGGGTGAGCGCGCCGGCATTGGTTACCGCAACGCCGACACCCGTAGCGCCATTCATCGCTACCGTCAGCGCCGATCCCGCCGCCCCGGTAAACGTACTGGCGTCCAGTTGCACACCGATGGCCGCCCCCTCCGTGGCGGTCACGCCCAGGGTGCTGCCCGCTTGCAGCGCGAAGCTTGCCGCGGCCGTGCCTTGCAGTCCGAATTCGCCGCCGATGACCGTCGGCGTGCCCGCACCAAAGACGACGCTGCTGGCTTCGTTGGAGATGCCGGTGGAGCCTGAGCCGGCAGCCGATAGCACGCTGGTGCCGTCGATCCTGAGGCTGGCGCCGCCTTCCACCAGCGCGCCGTAGCTGTCGATACCGGCGGTCACGTTGGTGTTGGTCAACTGCGCCGCGCTGCCGGCCACCATGTACAGGCCCCAGCTACCAGTGCCAACGCTGACCTGGCTGTCGGTCGCGGTGATGCGCGCAGGCGCCAGTGCGCCGTTGCCCCACCAGCCGACGCTGTCATTGCCCAGGGTTATCGAGCTGCGCACCACATTCGACCGCGACCCGTTGACTGCAGCGGTATAGCTGCCCCCGAAGTAGTTGTAGATGCCGATGGCGTAGTTGCCGGCGGTGATCGTGCTGTCGGTGAGGTTGAATTCTGCTTCGCCCCCAACCAGTGCGCCGCGGGTGCGGCCAGTGCCGACGATGCCGTCGCCCAGGGTGACCGTCATGTTTGAAGCGTTGACTTGCGCCAATGTATTTTGGCCAGGCAGGCCGCCACCCGGATCACGATTGGTAACCTGGAACGCAGTGGCAAGCGTGGTAGGCAGGTTGACCACGGTGCCATTGGCATTGACCACGCCGCCGCCGAACGCGGTGATCGCCGCCAACGTCTGGGTCGGCGCATAGGTATTGGCTGGATTGAGCCCGATAACGGTACCGGCGCCGAGGTTCAACACGCCGCCGGTGGTGGCGATGACATTGGCCAGGGGCTGCGGCGCCATGTAGATGGTGGTGTTGGTAAAGGTGCCGGTGGCCGTGGCGTAGGCACCGTCCGGCCCACTGAAGATGGTGATCGGGCTGAAGTAGCCGGCGCCGCCCGTGGGAATTTCGGCCACGATGTTGTAGCCGGTGAACGTTGCCGTAGTGCCATAGCCCACGCGCACCACGTCCCAGGTTGTTGCAGGGTAGGTGGCATCGGGCAGTGCATGGGTGGCACCGTCACACAACGACATGACGCGCGGGTTGGTTTGTATCCCCGCGCAACCAACTCCTGCTCCGGGGCTGGTGAGTAGCGGGTTGCCGGACAATTCGGCGACCGGTTCTCCACTGTCGGGCGGTGGCGCTGCGAGGGTTCCGCTGGCAAGTGTTGCCAATCCGATTGCCACGGCGCGCGCCAGTGGCTTGGCCGAGAACAACGCGCGCCGATGCGCGAGCTGCTTCAATCGATGCGGTTCCATGTCACTTTCCTTAGTCCACGGAGCCCCCTGCAGCGGCAATGAACGCCCGTCGCCGTGCAGGAGGTGTGAAATCGAGAAATCTGTGCTGGGCCCCCAGGCCGGCGCAGCGGTTCCGTGCCGTCACCTACCGATGTGATGGCCCCCATAGCCCGAAAATGCGAAGATCTGCCCCCTCCACGGCAGGCTCTCCCTGGCATTTAAGCCCGGCCCGCCGTCCCACCGAGACCCGTGTGAAGACTCCCCCCAGTTTGCAGGCGCTGATAGACGATGGCGCCATCGATGAAGTGTTGCGGCCGCTGAAGAGCGGCAAGGAAGCGGCCGTCTACGTGGTCCGCAGCGGCGAAGACGTTCGCTGCGCGAAGGTCTACAAGGACATGGCGCAGCGCAGCTTCCAGCAGCGCGTGCAGTACCAGGAAGGCCGCAAGGTCCGCGGGAGCCGCCAGGCGCGTGCGGTCGGCAAGGCCAGCAAATACGGCCGCAAGCAGCAGGAAGCGGCGTGGAAGAACACGGAGGTCGAAGCGCTTTACCAGCTGCGCGCCGCCGGTGTGCGCGTGCCCGAGCCCTATGGCTATTTCCACGGTGTGCTGGTGATGGAACTGGTGACCGATGCCGAAGGTTTCTCTGCGCCACGCCTGGGCGAAGTGGAGCTGAGTGCAGAGCAGGCGCGCGATTACCACCGTGTGCTGGTGCGGCAGGTGGTGCTGATGCTGTGCTGTGGCCTGATCCACGGCGACCTGTCGGCCTACAACGTCCTGGTCGGCCCCGATGGCCCGGTGGTGATCGACTTCCCACAGGTAGTCAGTGCCGCCGGCAACAACGCCGCGCGTACCATGTTGCTGCGCGACGTCAACAACCTCACTGCAAGCCTGGGTCGCTGGGCACCGGAACTGCTGGATACCTGGTACGGGGAAGAAATGTGGGCGTTGTTCCAGGCCGGTGAATTGCGCCCGGACAGCATCTTGACCGGGCACTTCGAGCCCGACGAATCCAGCATCGACCTGGACAGCGTGCGCCACGCCATCAACGATGCACGCGAAGAAGCGTTGATCCGCCAGCAGGGCCGCGAAGCGGCAGCCAACGACGACGACTAATCGGCGCGGGTCTCAGAAGCGCTCGCCGGCGGGTAGATATCGCCACTGACCTGCAGGCATGGCGCCATCCGGGCCTTTGCCCAACGGCACCTTGCCGATGCGCAGGCGGCGGATCGACAGTACCTGCAGGCCCACCTGCGCGCACAGCGTGCGCAGATCGCCATCGTGCGCGCCCTTGATCGCAAATCGCAGCCGGGTCTCGTTCTGCCAGCTGACCTTGCAGGGCAGTGCGCGGCCGCCGACGCTGACGCCTTCGGCCAGCTTGTGCAGGCCGTAGGGCGCCAGTTCGCCACTGACCTCGACGATGTACTCGTGCTCGACCTGGTCGGCTTCCTCGCCGAGACGGCGCAGGACGCGGCGGTCCTGGCTGAGCACCATCAGGCCACTGGCATCGGTGTCCAGCGGCACCAAGGGCGTCAACCGATGGAAATGTCGCTGCAGCAACCGCACCTCGGACAGATCATCGGCCCAGCGCGTAGCGGGGGTGACCAGTGTGGCCGCCGGGTTCGGGCCGGCAATCGCATCGAAGCCGGCGGGCTTGTGCAGCAGGATCGTCGCCGGCTCGACCGCCTCCAGGCGGGCTTCGGGGTCGATCTCCACGCGCTCGTCGGTAATGCGCTGCTGGGGGACCTCTCTCACCTCTCCGTCAACCGAGACCCAACCGTTGCGCACGTATTGCTCGGCGTCGGCGCGGGAAACGCCAAGGAGTTCGGCGACCCGTTGGGCCAGGCGGATGGGCGAGGGCATGGCGGCAACCGGAAAGCAGGGCCGATAGTGTAGCGACGGCCGGGCTTGACCGCCTCACGAAGCCTGGAGGCGGCCCAGCGCCACCTTGATGTCCTTGCCCGGGGGCATGCCGAAGAAGCGCCGGTATTCACGGCTGAACTGGTTGATGCTCTCGTAGCCCACCGCGAAGGCCGCCGTCTTTGCCAACGTGCCTTCCGACAGCATCATCCGCCGCGCTTCGATCAGGCGCAGCTGCTTCTGGAACTGCAGCGGGCTCAGGGAGGTGACGGTGCGAAAGTGCTGGTGGAACGAGGACACGCTCATGCCGGCGGTAGCGGCAAGCCGGTCAAGCGGGATGCTCTCGGCAAAGTCGGCACGTATCAGCGCAACCGCCTTGGCAATTCGATGTACATGGCTGCTACCGACCCCGAGGTTGCGGATTTCAGCGCCATGCTTGCCCATCAACAGCCAATAGTGCATCTCCCGAATCAGCGAGTCGCGCAGGATGGGCAATGCTTGCGGGCGATCGAGCAAGCGCATCAGGCGAAGGGCCGCATCGGCAACTTCATGCTCCGTTGCCTCCACCCGGATGGGTCTGACGTTGATGGTGGCAGCGGCGGCCTGGGACTCCGCCAGCAAGCCTTCGATTATCACCGGGTCCAGATCCAGGACCAGTGAGCAGTACGGTGAACTGGCATCGGCGGTGGTTATCTGGCTGACCGTTGGCACATCGGCTGCGATGACCAGCGAATCCCCGGCGCCAAAGTCGAAGGTGTGCTTGCCTGAGGTCACGCGCTTGTTGCCCTGGAGCACCAAAGCAAGCAGTGGCCTGGAGATTGCGTACTGAAGCTCGCCGGGCACGGTCGTGCAAATCGCGGTGAGTCCGCCGATGGGCGTGCTCGCGACGCCGTTTTGATCGGCATGCGCCATGGCATGGCGGCGTACCTGCTCGAGGAGGGGATGGGTCATGGCCAAACGATATCGCGCGCCTTCGGCGCTGCAAACGTCGGCGTGGGATCAGGCAATCATCGTGCAGGTATGGGCAAGCTGGCCCGCCCGGGCCGAAGGAGACTGTGCGCCGGCAACACCCCCCTCAAAGGAGCGATTCGATGTCAAAGATATCCCTCGTGACCGGCGCCAGCCGTGGCCTGGGCCGCAACACCGCGCTGAGCATCGCCAAAGGTGGCGGCGACTTGATCATTACCTATCGCGACGGTGCCGAGCAGGCGAGGGCAGTGGTCGATGAAGTTCTCGCCATGGGCCGCAAGGCCATCGCCCTTCCACTGGACCTGGCGAACGTCGAGAGCTTCGACACATTCGCCGGGCAAGTACAGGCAGCGTTGGAGACCACGTTTGCACGCGAGACCTTCGACCACCTGGTGAACAACGCCGGGCACGGTGAAATGATGGCCTTTGCCGAGACAACCACGGCGGCGTACGACGCGATCTTCAATGTCCACGTCAAAGGCGTGTTCTTCCTGACCCAGGCGCTGCTGCCGCTCCTGGCCGATGGCGGACGGATCGTGAATCTCTCCTCTGGCCTCACGCGCGTCTCCTTTCCCGGATTCTCGGCGTATTCCGCCGCCAAGGGCGCCGTGGAAGTGCTCACGGTCTACCTGGCCAAAGAACTGGGCCATCGCGGGATTACGGCGAATGTGGTTGCGCCGGGCGCGATCGAGACCGACTTCCTGGGCGGCGCGGTCCGGGACATGCCGGAATACAACAAAGCATTCGCCGAGATGACCGCATTGGGCCGGGTGGGCGTGCCCGACGATATCGGACCTATGGTTGCCGCGCTCCTGGGAGAAGGGAATCGCTGGGTGACCGGGCAACGGATTGAAGTGTCCGGGGGGCAGTCCATCTGACGGAAGACCAACGTAACGAGAGGCCTTGACAGCCTACCGACTGGTAGGTAGCGTAGCGACCACTCTTACGCGGAACCCGATATGGGCATCTCTCCTCTTGGTTGGCTACACACGCTGGGAAGTCTGCCGGCGATCCCCTTGGCCTTGTACATGCTCGGCAAGCATGGGCGGATCACGCCGGAAAGCCGGGCCGGGCGTGCCTATTTCTGGTTCATGCTGCTGGGTGTGGTCACGGTTTACCCCATTGCACATCAGCCCATCAGCAGCATCATCGCCACCGTCACCCTGGCGGCGCTGCTGGTTGGGTTTGGCATCTCGCGGTGGTCCGTGGCTAATCGCCTTGGCAAATATGTCGAGACGACCGCCTTGAGCGTCAGCGTATTTCTGCTATTGGTTCCCACCGTGTCCGAGACCCTGCGCAGGTTGCCGGTGAATCACCCACTGGTGACCGACCTTAAGGATCCATTGCTGCTGGGCGCACAGGCAGCGCTCTTGTTGGCGCTGGTGGTGGGTGTTGGTTTGCAGATGCGTGCGCTGTATACACGGAAGATCCCAAGCAGGAAAACGACCTGATGGCCTCCTACCAAACGGCGTCGCAGCCGCAGTATTCGGCCAAGGCGCTGGAGATCATGGCGCGCACGAACGAATTGCTGGCCGTCGGCGGCTATTCCGGCTTCAGCTACGCCGATATTGCGGAGCTGGTCAATGTAAAGAAGGCGAGCATCCACCATCACTTCCCGGCCAAGGCGGACCTGGTGAAAGCCACCGTCGCGCGCCATCGGGAAGCGATGCGGCGGGGCCTGGAATCGCTGGATCAACTTGCCGCAGACCCCCTCGAACGGCTAGTCGCCTATGCACGCCACTGGGCGCAGTGCATCCGTGAATCAAGCCCGCCGATCTGCATCTGTGCGCTGTTGGCAGGCGAGATGCCAGCGTTGCCCAGCGAGGTCGCAGATGAGGTCAGGGGACATTTCAATGACCTCCAGGCGTGGCTTGCGTTGACCATGGAACAGGGCGCGTCACGAGGAACCGTGAGGTTGACCGACTCGGTCGCGGCCGAGGCTTCGACCTTCATGGCGTCGATCCATGGCGCCATGCTCGGAGCTCGCGTGAGCGGCGATGCGGAGGCGTTCTGGGCAATTGCCAAGGTGGCCACGGACCGCTTGAGGGTGGAGTAGGGCGGACCTGCGCTCAGTCGGCAACTGTCACCTGCGGCCCTATCCTCACAAATCTTCTACATATTCCAACGTACGGTGATGGCGGCTCTAGCTTCGGCTTAAGGGCCACTATTTCCGAGTCCCAGACGAAGGAGAACTGGAATGTTTCTGACCAAGCAAAAAGTGGCGATGGCGCGTACGCTCGGCGTGGCGATCGTCGCCACCCTGGGCCTGGGCGGCTGCGCCACCTACACCGATGAGTTCGCGACGATCAATTCACGCCTCGACCAGCTCGACGGAAAGGTGCAAAACGCAGCGCAGAGCGCTGAGTCTGCCAACCAGTCTGCGCAACGAGCCAACCAGCGGCTGGATCAAATCGAAAGCCGTGTCCAACAGCTTGAAGCCGCGCCGCGGCGTGTGCCGCGCGGGTAATCGCGATAGCACGACAGGGAACAGTTTGAACTCGATACCCGGTGGCCTTCCCGGCCACCGGTATCTTTTCCTCGACTTGACTTCGTTGTAAGGAACCGTCTCATCAATACGCGCATACACCCTGTGATCCGGGTGGCTTATGGCGCGCTGGCGCTGACGCTAGCGTTCGCAAGCATCGGCGTGGCCAGCGCCGAGGAAGCCGCAGAGCAACCGGCACCGGTCGCGGCCGTCGACCAGCTTCCGCAAGGCCAAGAAGTGTCCGAGACAGTCATTGAGCTCGCAGGGTGGGTTGCCGCGAGCAAGGACAGCCAGGGCTATCCATTCGCGATCATCGACAAGGCCGCTGCCCAGATCCTCGTATTTGGCGGTGACGGCCGACTTCGTGGCGCCGCCCCGGGCCTGTTCGGCTCGGCGATCGGTGATCATTCGGCGCCCGGCGTCGCCGGCCTGGCGCTCCGCGAAATTCCGGGCCGGGATCGCACGACACCTGCCGGTCGCTTCGTGGGCGGTTTCGGCCCATCAACTGACGCCGGTCGCGTGCTGTGGGTGGACTACGATTCCTCAGTTTCCATGCACCCGACGGCGACCGGCGTCCCGGCGGAGAAGCGCGCCGAACGGCTGGCGTCGCCTTCGCCGGACGACAACCGCGTAACGCACGGCTGCATCAACGTGTCGCCAGAGTTCTACGAGCTCATCGTCCGACCCACGTTCGAGCGCGGCGGCGTGTTCTACATCTTGCCGGACACCGCGTCTCTGGCGGAGACCTTTCCGGAGTTCGTGCAAAGTCGCGCGACTGCGCAAAGCGGCGATGGAAAACGCGCGCGTTCTGCCCGGCATTGAAGCCTGGGGTTCTGGTCTTGGCGTGCGGCGAGCTGGCGCAAGGCTGGCAGCCGCCTAGCTGTCATGGGTGAGTAAATGGCTGCCTGCCTGCGCGGGATCTTAGAGCCAGCCAAGATCTCCGCATACTGACTCTGCGGCCTTCCGCTTCATGGACTCATCGCCCTTGGGTGCTATTTGAGTTGCTTCTGGTTCCTGGCGTTGTACGTCAGACCTTGAGCCGACCTGGCCGTTGGGGTTGCGGGTGGCCGGTTGGGGCGCGGTATTCGATGCGGCTGGGGGCGAGCCTTGGCACATAATATACATTATGCGAACTTGGATATGCGGCTTGCATGGCTCGGCTTTGCTGGATTTGGCTTTGGATCAAGACTTGCCTAACAGGGCGATCCCCCACTGATAAGGAGATCGCCGCGTGACCGATACCTACAACATAGACCGACGCCCGCCTTGCTGGGATGCCGGGAAGCCATGCCCCAACGGTTACGCCCATGACGTGTACCGCCGTTTCGTGGATAACCACGTAGAACTGTCTGGACCGTGGGCCGGCTGGCGCCTAGCCGGTCGTGACTTGGTGGCCCCGAGCGGCGAACGGATACCCGAGCGCCGCTTGCGTGGGCTGGTCTGGCGCGCCGATGCAACTGACCTCCGGGACGCCGCACGGGCCCGCAACGTCGCCCGCAAAGCTCGTCAGCAAGCGATAGTGAAAGTCGTCGTCGTAGATCTGGGCGACTGGCGGGAGCGCCACTTCGGCCGAGCTGGCTAATTACGCTTGCGTAGGGGGCCTGCCCCCTACACCCCGCTATCCAATGTACTTGGTGAGCAATCTCTGCAAGAGCTGCACGCGCTTCCAAACGTCTTTGCCGAAGTCATCAGATCCGAAATGTTGGATTACAGCATCCGCTTCCCGCTGGTGCTGGGCATGGCGTTGAGCCTTCTCCAAGAGCTCTGAGGTGGGCGTCTCTCCTGTGACGATCTCTTCGTAAGCCGATCTCGAAAATCTGGCACTCGATATAGACGTTCGGATCTCTCCTACAGCGTTACCCAAGTGAAGCATCGCCGTCGAAACTTCCACACCTAGGAGAGCTCTTGCCCTGGGCAGGAATTCGTCCAACTGGCTGAATGCAGAAGCGTGCTTCTGGATGCGCGCTTCAAATGGCAAATAAGCCAAATACGATCTGTACTCGATATCGCCGGAAAAAAAAGAAATATCTAGTGGCTCACCAAGCGCGGTTTCCCAGGGTTCTACAAAAGGATTGCGAATCTCATTCAAAGCCTTCTCAACACCGAATGCAGCCAGCAAGATGGATTCTGCGAGCACGGTGTTCCTGCGAAAGGAAAGCTCCTTCCGCCATGTGCTAAGACCGAACGCAGCAGCGCCAGCCGCACCCACCGCACCCAAGCCGGTGAGAAAGTCGCCTATGCCCGACCAATCAACCAATAAGGCCCAGCATTCAGTGCCTACTACCATGGTCACCCCTTCGGTAGTCAGCGCGAATACAGGGGAAGGAAGAGAGCCGACTGCCGCTCGGTCGGATAAAACATCGGCATGCCGTGCTTATACTCTTCGCGGATAGCCTTTAACTCAGTCGCTTCGGCGTCGAAAATCGTAAATTGGAAATGTTCGGTGTATCGGACATCGTCGTACGCAACCTCAAGGGAGAAATCGTACTCGGCTTCCTCCCAGATGAACTCTCGATCGAAAATTTCCGTATACACAGCCACAAGTTCCGCTCCTCCAATTACGTTCTTCCTCTCGTCCTCTGGCAGAGGTGCTCGCTTTGCATCGAGGTCTCTCTTGAGGAGAACATTCGCTTCTCTAAGCCGGCGCTCGCTTTGCCTATCGACCGTCTTGGAGAGCAAACAGGCATGACTCCACGTTGCATCAGGCTCAATGTCTACTGGCACAAACAATGCCGTGCTGCTGTCGCTCACTTTTTCAAAATATTCCCAGCACTGCAGAGTGACGGTCGTCGCATCCCCTCTCCGATGGACCTGCAATGCCGCTGACTTCAGGCGGACTCTTCTCGCTCCGGTGTTACGCAAGGTGAGGAACAACGACATAGTCGGAAACCCGATTGCGTGCGAGAGCCTGAAGCGTCGGTGCACGTCTACTTCTAGCCGGCCGCGCCTTAATGCGCGACGCAGGACCGGATAGGCACTAAAGCCCAACGCCACAAGCGCGACCCCGAAACTCCACCACTCCGGCTGCGTCCAGAACTGGCCTGAGGGCTGTTCGACTTGAGGAATTTTTCCTGCTGCGCCCAATACGCTCGTAAGAAACCAAGACATGCCGCCCCCTGAGACGCCACTAATTTGTGCAGATTACAGCGCTCCGCGGAGAGCCGCCACTTGTGCACCCCCTACATATCCAGGCTTGTATCCGGCGTGTAGCTGTCCACGACGCCTCTTCAGGGATCGCTTTTCGGGTTGTCAGTCCACGTCGCGCCGAGTGCGTCAGCGTCCGCTACGGGTCGGAAGCTGCCATGCCCCTACCCCCGATAAATCTTCCTAATCCTAAAACTGCACGGCAGCTTCCCTGCCCCATTCGCTTGCCAAATGACCGCTATCGGGCGTTAGGACGGCGATCAGCTCAGGCGACTCATTCATGGGGTGCATGCTGCCCGGCACAAGGTCGACGGAACGTCGAAGGTGACCCGAAGGCCTTGGCAAATCACGTCCGCGCAACCAAGTTCACTGCTACTTGATCTTCAGTTCCGGCAGAAGAGGGTCAACATCAACCAGCTCCAGGGACTTGACCATGTGCAGCGTCCCGTTCTTGTATTTGAGGAAATGCGCACTTTTCACGTGCTGTTCGTATGCCTGCCGACTCGCATAGATTTCAAGGATTGTTAGCCGGCTCGGATCCTCTTTCTCAAAGACCGCATACAATGACAGCACGCCTGGCTCAAGCTCCATGGAGGCACGAACTTCCTCAGCCAAGGCATCTCGATAGGCGGGCAGATCTTCTGCATTGACGGTGATCTTTGAAATCCTTGTCATCTGTGCCTCCTCAGCTCCAACACCGAAGGAGTATGCCAGCATGCTGATCAACGTGCCGATGATTATTCTGTTCAATTAGCCCTCCATGCGCGCTTGGCACTCGACGAAGCATTTTTCCTGCACATCACTTCATCCGGACCGCAAGCTGACGTTGAATACCGACGCGAACACGCTCCGCTGCTTCCAAGTCGAAGCGCGCTTCGAGAACATCGGACAGCCTATACAGCTGCTCCGGGCGCAGCCCAACGTTCATGCTGATGCCTATGTGAGACTGCAGCTGGGGCTCCACCCCGGACATGGCCGCCAGCATGCTGACGGTGGCCAGCTCGCGGCTCTGCCAATCAAGATTGTCGCGCTCGAAGATGTCGCCAAAGAGATGCGTCCGCAAATACTCATTAGCTTGCGGTGCAAAATCGAACAAAGGCCCTGAGACCGGACCACCCGCCAGCTTGGTCTGATTCGCTATGCCTGCAGCGAGCAAGGCGTCGCCTTTGGGGATCGGGTTGCCGGGCTCGCGGCCGGCGTCATCCTGGATGCCCCGCTCCCTACGTGCCTCCGCCACCTTCATCAGTTCGCTCAACGCATTCAAGCTGCGCGGAAAGCCCGCATAGGCGTAAACCTGCACGAGGATCTCTCGCGCTTCGGCCAGACTCAGTCCCGCGTCCAAGCCTTGATGCAGCGCATCCCGAAGGCTATCCATGTTGCCGGCCGCTGCTGAGGCGCTGATCGGAATAATGGCTTGCTGGCGGGCGTCCAGGTCGGTGGTAGAACCCCCGTTTGATTTGACGTTCATAGCTGCTCCTTCGTGGGCGAAAGCCATCTGTCCCGGACCGGAGGCAAGCATCGCCGCCCCCATGAGACAGGCGAGACGGCGGGACCGCCGTTTCCAATCAATCGCGTTGGTACTGGGCATCGGTCACCTTCTCCAACCAGTTCACGTTCTGACCATCTCGCACGCCGGTTACGGCGAGGTGCGTCATTGCCACACCGGGGCCAGCTCCATGCCAGTGCTTCACCCCCGGCGGGCACCACACCACATCCCCCCGCACGAATGACCTGAATGGGCTTACCCCACTTCTGCACGCGCCCTACGCCAGAAGTGACCACCAGGCGCTGGCCCGCGGGGTGGATGTGCCACGCCGATCGTGCACCCGGCTCGAACGTCACGAGCACGCCTGAGCCGGTAATACCCATGTCAGCCGCCTCCCGCGGAGCGAACCGGCTCGTCAGCAAGAGCAGGCCCGGCCAGGTACTGCTCGTCGGTAACGTGCTCCAGCCAGTCAACGTTCCTGCCATCCAACGCCTCTTGGACTGCGATGTGCGTCATGGCGGTTGTGGGTGATGCACCGTGCCAGTGTTTGTGACCTGGCGGGCACCAGATCACGTCACCCGCGCGAATCTCCACGATCGGGCCGCCTTCGCACTGTGTCCAACCGAAGCCGGCGGTGACGATAAGCGTCTGCCCCAACGGATGGGTGTGCCATGCAGTGCGCGCACCCGGCTCGAAGGAGACTGCAGCGCAGGATACCCTCGACGGCGCAGGGGCAGCATTGAGCGGATCGATGCGGACGGTGCCGGTAAACCAGTCCGCCGGCCCCTTGATGGACGCTTGCGTACCAACGCGCTTGATTTCCATGTGGCTCACCTCGTTGTGGTGTATGGGGTATGCAGCCAACCGCTAGTCGGACTCAATGCGCGCCTCAACAGGGCCTTCCGTGCGAAGGGCCTGCATTCCTCCTTCGATGCGACCCAGTCGGATCAGACCCTTCGAGTAGCCAAAGGGCTTGTGGAAAATGGCCAGGTTTCCCCACGGCGCGTAGAAGGCGATATCGCCTGCCACCGGCGTGATTCCCTCCGGCTCGCCCGCCACGCTGAGACGGCGGGGAAGCTGCGCGATCTTTTCAGTCGCGGCGTAGTCCTCAAGCTGCAGCGTCAGGGGCAACTGGGCCGCGAACTCGCGTGCGGGGATACTGTCTTCCAGGGTGGCCGACAGCGTCTGATCGTTGATGATCAGTCGAATCCTCATGGAATGGACCTCCGGATTGGACCGTACTTTCATGGGCGCGATGGCGTGATGATTGTGCTCGGCAGACCATGCCGACACCGCTCCGAATGCGAGAGAAAGGCACAGCAGCGGCTCTGCGATCGACGACAGGCGCCTCATCAGCCCCGGGCCTCCGCGGCGACCGCCGGCCCGGACGCGGGCGCGGCGCCGGTCGCCGTGACGTGGGCGAGCAGCGCGGCAAACAGCAACAGTCCAGCACTGGCCAGGAATGTGCTGGCAAAGCCGAAGCTGTCGAACAGCAGTCCGCCGACGGTGGAGCCCAGCGCGATGGAGCACTGCACCACCGCTACCATCAGCCCGCCGCCGGCTTCCGTGTTGTCAGTGAAAGTGCACGCTAGCCAGCTCCACCAGCCCACCGGCGCGGCCGTAGCCAGCAGGCCCCAGGCCGAGAGCAGTGCGACGGTCGGCCAAAGATGTGGCCCCAGTGGTACCAGCGCCGCAGCAATCACCGCCATCAATGCTGGAATCGTCACGAGCGTGCGGTATAGACCGCGCCTGATGAACGCACCGATGGCAAGCGTGCCCACGAAGCCGCTTACACCGATGGCCAACAGCACCAGCGGAACAGCAGCGTCCCCTGCACTCGTCACCCGTTCCAGGAACGGCCGCACATAGGTAAACAGTGCAAACTGCCCCATGAAGAAAGCACCGCAGGCAATCATGCCAAGTGCCACCACGCGCTTCCGGAACAGTGCAAACACCCCGCCTTGTGGTTTCCTGCTCTCCGCCGCCATGGAAGGCAGACATACCCACTGCCACGCAAAGGCCACGGCAGCGACCGGCAGAAGGCACAGGAATGCACCGCGCCACCCAATCATGCCGCCCAGGTAGCTGCCCAACGGCGCCGCAACGACCGTCGCAAGCGCATTGCCGCTATTGAATATCGCCAAAGCGCGCGGGACCTTCGCAGCTGGCACCAGCCGCATGGCCGTTGCGGCAGATAGGGACCAGAAACCACCGATCACCACGCCAATCAGCGCACGGCCAGTCATGTAGACCGGATAGTTCGGGGCCAACGCCACCACCAGACCCGAAACCGCCATCAATGCGGTGAGCGTCAACAGCAACGTTCGTCGGTTTATGCTGCCCGCCACCCGGGAGATCGACAGGCTGGTCAGCACGGCAAAGGCACCCGAGATGGCGATTCCGTATCCGGCAAGGCCTTCACTCACACGCAGATCTGCCGCCAAGGGAGTGAGCAGGCTTACCGGCATGAATTCAGAGGCGATCAACGCGAAAACGCACAGCGTCATCGCGAGTACGCCGCCCCAATTGGCGCGACCAGCAGTGGCGTCGGTTCGGCTCATTTCGCGGCAAGACCCCGCTGGAAGAACGTCGTCAGTTTCTCGAAGGGAATCAGGGTGGTGCGGTCATACAAGTCCACGTGGCCCGCGCCCTTCACCCAGTAGAGCTCCTTCGGCTGGCCTGCCCTTTCGTACGCGTCTTCGCTGAACTCGCGGGAATGCGCGGCGTCGCCGGAGACGAAGAGCATCGGCCGGGGCGAGATGGTCTCGATGTCATTGAAGGGATAGAAGTTCATGAATTTGACCAGGCTGCTGAAAAGCGGCTGGGTCGTCAGCTCTGCGGTATCGCCCTTTGGCGTGTAGGCGCCGCGCGGGGTACGGTAGAAGTCGAAGAACTCGCGTTGGATGGCAGGGGTGTCAGCATCGAGTTTGTTCACCGTGCCTGGCACGTACACAGCCGCCCCGCCCTTGAACTCGGCCAGGCGCTGGTCGGTTGCGGACTGGATCATCTTCTTGCGCTGTTCCAGCGACTGCCCGTTGTTCAGCCCCTGCCGTGCCGCCGCACCCATGTCGTACATGCTCACCGTGGCAATGGCCTTGATGCGCGGGTCGATCTTGGCGGCGCTGATCACAAAGCTGCCGCTGCCGCAGATGCCGAGGCCGCCGATCCGGTCCGGGTCCACGAAGGCCTGTGTGCTCAGGAAGTCAACGGCCGCACTGATGTCGTCTGAATAGATTTCCGGCGCCACTAGGTGCCGCGGAGCACCGCCGCTCTCTCCCCAGAAGGAGAGATCGATAGCCAGCGTAACGAAGCCCTGCTCGGCCAGCTTCTGCGCGTAGAGCTGCGAGCTCTGCTCTTTCACCGCGCCCATCGGGTGGCCAACCACCACGGCGGGGGCGCGGCCGGCGCGAGACAGGCCCTGAGGGCGGTACAGCGTGCCCACTACCTCCATCCCGTACTCGTTGTGGAAGCTGACGCGCTCGCCAGTGACCGTGGGGCTACGGTAGAAGTTGTTCGCCCCGGCGGGACGTGCTGCCCCAGGCGTATCAGCAGCCATCGCGGGAAGCGGAAGTACGTAGCTGGCAAGCAGCGCCAGCAGCAACGTGGTGGGTTTCATGCGAGGACGGCCTCGGTTGGGGGACTGAGGTCGCCAAGATAGGCTCCGCCCTCTATTGCGATAAGCCGGCTGAAAGTTGATGTATTAATGAATCGAGCTCACAATTGATCCATGAGCGCCGTGAAGACCAATGATCTACAAGCCTTTCTAGTGGTGGCCCAGGAGCAGAGCTTCACCAAGGCGGCCGTTCGCCTTGGGGTAACACCCTCCGCGCTGAGCCATTCGATGCGGCTGCTGGAAGAGCGCCTGGGCATTCGCCTGCTGGCGCGGACCACGCGCAACGTTTCCCCTACTGAGGCTGGAGAGCGCCTGATGCGTTCCATTGCACCGCACTTCGAGGCCATCGGTGCCAGTGTGGAAGCGTTGGGAGAGCTGCGCGACCGGCCGGCGGGAACGCTACGGATCTCCTGCACGGATGATTCGATGGAGACCATCATCCGTCCGCGGCTTGCCGGGTTCCTGGCTGAGTACCCCGACATCACGCTTGAGTTCTACGTGGATTACGGTTTTACCAACGTGGTGGAGCAGCGCTTCGATGCGGGCATCCGGCTCGGAGAAGCGCTGAGCAAGGACATGATCGCTGTCAGGGTCGGACCGGATTGGCGCCTGGTGGTGGTTGCATCTCCCGGCTACTTCCAAAAGCATCCCAAGCCCAGCAAGCCCGCCGACATCACCCGACACCGCTGCGTGCACATCCGGCATCGCCCAAACGGCGCCATTTATGCCTGGGAGTTCGAAGAAAAGGGCAAGGAGTTCACCGTGCGCGGCGACGGACCTTTGGTCTTCAACAGCATGACCCACGTCATCAATGCCGCAATAGACGGACTGGGTTTGGCCTATGCGCCCGAGCCGATGGTGACCGAGCATATCGCGGCGGGCAGGCTGGTTGCCGTGCTGGACAAGTGGTGCTTGCCGTTCCCCGGTTACCACCTTTACTACCCAAACCGCCGGCAGCCCTCGCCCGCATTTACGGCGCTGGTGGCGTGGCTGAAGCGGGATGAGTAGGGGTAGACGGTGCGGATCTGACTTTGCTGGACGACCTGCCGCACGCGCAGCCATCGACGCTGTTACCGGACCATTGTGTTCAGGGTAGCTCCGGCGCCGTGCACCCGGGCGTGTACTGGACCATGGCCGACCTTACCCTGCGCGAGTGGGCGCGAACAGCTGGCCAATGCCAAGATTGCACTGATCTGACCCGTAGGACCGGCACGCCGCCGAATGCTCGACGTCGTTGCCTTTGCATCGGGTGCGTCACGACCGTTGATCGTGACCGCCGTCGTCGCCCCGTCCCCGCCAGCGGTCGTATGACCAGCAACTGAGGTCCGCTTTGGGCCAGAAGCGGACGTTCGCCCTACCCCCGATAAACATTCCTAATCGCCAAATCGGACCGTGAGACCTAGCCGAATCTGCTCAGCGGCGCTCGACTATTCTTTCATCTTCGGGAAAAGGAGGCGGCTTGCTGCAGGTGCGTTGAGGCCGAGGGCCTGAGTGAGTTGCACAGACTCGAAAAATCCGCTCCTTTACGGCAGATCGCCTCGGCCACGCAAAGCGACTTGACGGCGCCCGGCAGACCGGATGGTGTTGGTTCCAGCGCGATCGAGTCCCCACATCACGAGATGGCGATCGATCATCCGATCGCCCTGTTCGCCACGATCGTTCGGCCGGCACACATGGGACCTAAGGCAAAGCTCAGGCAATAGGCGAAAGCTCCACGCTTCGCAATGATGCGCGGCAAGCCAACGTCGACCGTTTCGTGGATCTTGCCCGCAGTGTTCTTACAGCGCAGACTCAGACGCCTCGGCTTCACGCCTAGAATCTCATGATGCATGGCATGTAGCAGTACCCTATGCAGTAACTCGTTGCGCTTCCAATCCGTGTCACCTCACTGCGAGTGGAGTCGACCATGAACAAGCGAGTCGGGATCGAGGCTATTGGCGCAACGAGCATGGGTACAACGTGCTCCCTTCGAAAAGCGGCCGTTGTTATCTTTGCCGCTGCGATCGTAGGGTCGACCTCGCTTCAAGCGCAGGCGGCTGGCGACACAGGCTGGGAATGGGTAGTGGAGCCTTATGGCTGGCTCCCCAGCATCAGTACAGATCTGGAGCGCAACCGGCCACCGGCAGGCGGCGCCAGCACGGACACCCGATTCGACGACCTCGTCGACAAGATCGACGGGGTGTTCCTGGTTCACGCCGAGGGGCAGAACGAACACTGGGGTGTGTTTACCGACTTCATCTATCTGGGTCTGGCCGACTCACACGATCGGCCGCGCTTTCATACCGAGACCGATCTCGATATGCGCCTGTTCGAGCTTGCCGCGGTCTGGAGCCCTGGCGAAGGGCGGTATCGCGGGCTGGAGGTGTTCGCTGGCCTGCGTTACATCGACGTGGACCTGACCGCGCAACTGGTCCCCGAGAATCCCGCCTTCAATACGACCTCGATCGATGCCGGTGACTCGTTCAGCGACCTCATGATTGGCCTGCGTTACTCATGGGCCCTGTCCGAGCGATGGGGACTGACATTGCGGGGAGATGGTTCCCTCGGCGACACCGAGGGAACCTGGAACACGAGCGCCGTCGCCTCTTACCGCATGAAACGGGGCGCATGGCTGTTCGGCTATCGCTACCTATCAATCGACTTGCAAGCCCGCGACAGCAGGACCGATATCGCCTTTCATGGACCGATGGTGGGATACGGATTCGTCTTCTAGAAGGACTCTGTGGGTTCGCGGCGAGAGATCGGCGGCGGCGCGGCGAGTAAGGAGGGATCACCCCGATGCCCCGCTAGCCGAGCAGCATCGCAAACCGGTCGAGCCTCTTGTGGACGGCTATTGCCGAACGCTGAGTGCATGGTGCGGCACCCGTGGATGCCGCACCGCTCAAGTTCCGTCGGGCAAACGCTGCGGCTCTCCTGCCCCGTCAGTTACTGCTGCCGTGCGGGTTCTCCATCTTCCGCTGCGCCTCTTCCAGCGCCTTCTTCATGCTGAGCGTGTCGGCGCCCTGCGACGGCGGGAAGTCCATCAGGCTCTTCAAGTGCTCGGCGATGAACGGGCCGCCGGCGGTGGGCGCCCACAGCTTGGAGGCGAAGAACTTGCGGCCGATGTAGCCCCACTCGTGCGACTGCGGGTCCATCTTCTCCATCGGGTCCATGCGCAGGTTGAACACATACGGCACGCTGGGATAGTACTTCTGGTCCCACCAGCTGCCTTCGCGCTTGACGCCGATGTGCATCTTCCAGTTGTCCACGCGAATGGCCATCAGGTCGGTTTCGTCGTAGTAATAGACCACGCGGCGCGCGGACTTGGGCGACTCGCCGATCCAGTGATCGAGGTTGTTGAAGCCGTCCAGGTGCACCTTGAACTTGGTGCCATTGAGGGTGTGGCCCTTCACCAACTTCTCCTTGAGGTCGGGCAGGCCGGCGGCCGCGGCCAGCGTGGCGAACACGTCCTCGTGGGTCTGCACCTCGTTGGACACGCTGCGCGGCGGAATCTTCGCCGGCCACTTGACCAGGTGCGGCACGCGCACGCCGCCTTCCCAGGTCGTGCCCTTC